>Ga0210409_10001002_pt1 | contig 39660 bp, 29 predicted proteins | sample IncBWH17MmetaG_FD_161649 | JGI IMG/M metagenome (GOLD analysis project Ga0210409, IMG submission 161649) | Forest soil microbial communities from Barre Woods Harvard Forest LTER site, Petersham, Massachusetts, United States - Inc-BW-H-17-M | ecosystem: Environmental > Terrestrial > Soil >... | reverse complement strand
CGAACAGCAACCGATACGAGTCCGGCGCCGTACGCGACAATGGCAGAGCGATCGAAGCAGCGCTACGCGGCATCGGCGATCACCGTGAGGTATTCGATGGAGCCGACGAACGCGGCGAACACGTCCGGACGCCACCAGTGGGTGAGCTTGCGCATGCGGGCCACGGCCTCGCTCGGCGAAACGGGATCTTGATAGCTGCGGGCCGATGTCATCGCGTCGAAAACGTCAGCGACGCACACGATCTGCGCGTGCAGCGGGATCTCGTCACCCGCGAGCCCGTCCGGATAGCCGCTGCCGTCGATCTTCTCGTGATGCCACCGGATGATCGGCTCGATCAGCCATGGGAACTCGATGTCCTCGAGAATCTCGAGCCCCCACTCCGGGTGCTTCTTAATGAGGTCGAACTCCTCGGGCGTGAGCTTCCCCGGTTTGTTGAGGACGGTCGGCGGGATGCGCACCTTCCCGATGTCGTGCAGTGAAGCCCCGACCCGCACCGTCATCACGTCGACGGGATCGAGCGCCAGCGCCTCGGCGATCGCGACGGCATACGCCGCCACCCGCTCCGAATGCCCGTACGTGTACGTATCGGCCGATTCGAGCGACCGGCCGTATCGGGCGACGACGTCGAGGAATGCCGTCTCCAGATCCTCGACATCGGCGACCACGCGCCGGTGATCCGCGCTCGCACCCAGTTGGCTGAACAGCCGGTGCGCGGCCGTCAGCCGGGTCATCGCATCGTGATTGCGTTCTTGCTTGATGTACAACAATGCCAGGTCGCGATTGGCCTCGGCGATCTGGAGCGGCGCGCGAACCGCGGTCGCGTTCGCCAGTGCCGCCCGGAATCGCTGCTCCGCCAAGTCGGGAATCCCCATCTCGCGATACACGATGCCGAGTGATCGATACGCGTCGGCCTTGCCACTCACGTTGCCGAGCCGCGTGAAAATCTCGAGCGCCTGCTCGGCGTCGTTGAACGCGCGATCGTAGTGCGTGAGCCCGACGTGTACTTCGGAGCGGTTGAGCAGCACGCTGGCCTGGAACGGGATATCGCCCAACCGTTCGGCGATCTTGAGGCTCGCCGCGAAGTACTCGTCGGCCTTGCGCCACTCGCGCTGGTCGGCCGTCAGCATGCCGAGGTTGTGATACGCGATCGCGCACCCTTGCTCGTCGCGGGCCTGGCGGAACTGCATCAGCGAACGCAGGTAGCGTCGCCGCGCCGCCGGAAAGTCACCCTGGATGTTCGCGATGATCCCGAAGTTCTGCTCGATCCGCGCGATGAGCAGCGCCTCGGTACCCGCCAGCTCGAGCGCCCGCGTCAACTGCACGGTGGCGTTCGCCCACTGCGCCTGGTCGATGTGCACGAGCGCGCGCGCGTTGAGCGCTTCGGCGGCCGTCACCTGCTCGCCGGCGGTGATCGCCATCTCGTACGCGGTCTGGCAAAGGGCGATGGCCCGATCGAACTCTTGGCGCCGTCGATATATCGAGGCGCATCGGCGTAGCGCGGTCGCGCGGATCCGCACGTCGTAAGACGGCACAGCCGTCGCCACCGCGGTGTACGCTTCGAGCGCACTCGTGGTGTCCCCCCGGCGCTCCAATTCCAGCGCGGTGGAGAGTAACGGCTCCGCCGCGCTCGTCAACGGCGCTCAGCTCCGGCGTACACGGAGAAGTGCCCGATGAGCGCGCTCACCGTGTGCGAGTTGAGGTGGAGGATCGAGGGCAACCATTGGAGGATCTGCCCCAGCGGCCCGTTGAGATACACGATGCTCAGCGTATTCGACGGTTGCGGGTCGCACTGACCGTATCCGAGGGTGAGCGTCGCTGGCACCAGGAAGTGCAAGCCCTCGGGTTGGAGCACGGCGGTCAGATGACCGTCGGCCGGTGCGGTCGCCGTAATGGTGGTTTGCTCGAGCAGTGCGCCCGGCGGGATGAGCAGCGTGTGCGGTCCGAAGTTGATCACGCCGCCGAGGGGGCCGATCGTCGCGGTGTCCGTCGCCATTACCGAGTCCGCGGCGCACACGAACAACGGGTTCGACGGTTGACCGCCGAGGAGGTTTGATCGCACCGAAGGCGACGTCAGGTTGCTATGGTCGTCGCGACAGCCGGTCAGAAACCACGCAGTGGTCGCGGCGCCGACCAAGACCGCGCCGAAGAGCAGATTGCGTTTCAGGTCCTTGGTAGACATCGCGAATACCCGGGTGAGAGTTCGGACTGAATGACCATAGAAACTCTTGGCGCTTTCTCGTGCGACTAGTAATCGCGCAACGAGGTAACTCGTTGAGAATCGTGAGAATTCTCTATGTGCGACAAATGGTGCGACTCGCTATCGCATTGCTGCATCGCGATTAAGCAGATACGTATCGAGTGCGCTGTTGGCAGCCGCGAACTATCGTGACAGGCGGCGGTTGCGTGAACTTGAGACGTAAATACGTCTACCTGTCACGTTACTTCACAGACGATTTTCTGGGCGGCCCACCGAATATCGGAGACGCGGCCGGGGTGGCGCCCGGCGCCTAGACGAGGATCATCAGCAGCGTGAGCAGGATCATGTAGCACTCCTCGAAAATCCGCGTGAAGATGACGTCCGGATTCTCCGGGGTCTCTATGACACGACCGCGAGATCCAGGCGGCCAGTACGCCATTGGGCGGCCCGACGCGGTCTGCGCGATGACCGAGTCGCCGACGCTGATCTGGTGCGATCGGGTCTGACATTCCGGAGCAGCATCATACCGGTGCGCCGCGGCGGACTCGATCGGAAGCTGTGCGAGATTGCTGTACGACAGATAATACGCCAACGCGCCGGTCCACGCGACGAGCCATGCCAGCAGCAGGAAAGGCTTGCGAGGCCGCGATATTCCACGGGGCATCCGGCTACGCAGGATGATCATCGCGCCCAAGATGAAGAACAGCGTGAGCGGTGTCGTGAACCAGTCGTGGAACCACGCGTGCGCGTAGGTCAACAACGCACTCAGTCCGAGACCGACGAGCAGCGACATCACGCCGATCAACGGGCGCTCTGGTTGAGTGTGCCACACGGGCAGCGTTTTTTCATTAATGTTCCAGGGTGCCTAGCAAGACCTCGAGCCCTCGTTGGTCATGGACGATCGGCCGGATCGCCGGTATCGATATCCAAGTCCACGCCACGTTCCTGTTGCTGCTCGCCTGGATCGCCTATTCGCTGTACCAAAGTGTCGGAACGACTGAGGCGGCGATATCCGGTGTCGTGTTCACGTTGGCCGTGTTCGCCTCGGTCGTCCTCCACGAGCTCGGACACGCGCTGACGGCGGCGCACTTCGGGGTCCATACCCGTGGGATCCTGCTGTGGCCGCTTGGCGGCGTCGCGCAGCTCGAGCAGATCCCGGATGAGCCACGCGAGGAATTGCTGATCGCAGCAGCCGGGCCCGCCGTCACCGTCGTGATCGCCGCAATCCTATACGCGATCCTACGATTGATCGGCGTTCCGATCGACTACCACAACGCGTTCGCGGGTAATGGTGGATTCCTCGAACGGCTGCTGTGGATCAACGTCGTGCTCGCCGCCTTCAACCTCCTGCCGGCCTTTCCTATGGACGGCGGACGTATCCTGCGGGCGTTGATCGCGATGCGCATCGATCACGCTCGCGCGACCGCGATCGCCGCGGGCATTGGTCAGGCGTTCGCGCTGGCGTTCGGCCTCTACGGTCTATTCGTCTCGGGGAATATCTGGCTCGTGTTCATCGCGTTCTTCGTCTGGATCGCGGCGGCGAGCGAGGCACGAGCATCGCGTTTCAAGTCCGTGCTCGATGGCATTCCCGTCTCACGGGTGATGATCACCAATGTCGAGACGCTCGCGCCTAGTGATCCGTTGTCAGTCGCGGTCGATCACGTCGTCGCCGGATTCCAGCACGACTTTCCAGTCGTCGACAACGGGAAAGTCGTCGGCGTGCTCACGCGATCGGATCTGTTGCGCACGGTGGCCCAAGGGCGGCCGGGAGCCACGGTCGGCGACGTCATGGAGCGCAGCTTCGCCTCCGCCGCGCCGAACGATATGCTCGAAGCGGCCTTGATGCGATTGCAACAATGCGCCTGTCAGACCTTGCCGGTGCTGCGCGATGGACAGCTCGCCGGCGTCCTGACAATGGAGTCGATCGGTACCCTGGTTGCGTTCACCGGACGCACCCCTTCGGCGTCATCCGCCTGAGGCTGCGCGTTCAGTCGACTGGGGAGGTAGCCACCGCGCGGTGAGTGTCGCGCACGCGCTCGGGGATGGTCGATGGCAACACATAGGTCAATGGATCCACGTTGGCGCCGTTGACCTGCACCTCGTAATGCAGATGAGGACCCGTGGCGAGCCCGCTGCTTCCGACCTGCGCGATCGCCTCTCCACGTACGACGTACTCGCCCCGTTGCGCGATGAAGCGCGAGAGGTGCCCGTACTTCGTCACGATGCCATTGCCGTGATCGATCTCCATCACCAGACCATAGCCACTGGCCGTGCCCGCGCGGATCACCGTGCCGGCGGCGGGGGCGACGATCAATTTGCCGTACGGCGCCGCGATGTCGATCCCCAGATGGGGCAACATTTCGTGCAGAGTGGGATGGAATCGGCTCAACGAGTACTGGCTCGTCAGCCATCCCGCGGTAGGCATGATCGACGGCGTATGCTCGACTCTGTCTACGTCAGTCCTGAGCTTCGACGCGACCTGCACGAGGTCGGCCGAGAGTCGATCGACGCGTCCGATGAGCGCACCCGGCGGTTCGCGCGTGCTGGGAACGGTGTCGTGGATCTCCAGGCCAGCCACGACTCGCAACGCCGTCGTCTGACGCTCGAGCGACGCGACCGAGTCGCCTAGCATTTCGAGTGCGGCCTTTGGATCCGCGGGAATGGTCGCGTGCGTGGCCTCGCGGCGCGTGAGAACACCCGCTGCCAGCGCTGTCGCCATTAGTCCGGTAACAGCGGCTCCGCCTGTCCAGCTGGCGAATCGGAGTCTCAGCCTCGACACGTCTATAGCGTGCAGGGCAGTACGGCATCTGCGCAACCCACGGCCTGGCACGCCGCACGATCGGTGCCACGCCGCTGGCCGAGGCGCTGGGCTGAAGCCTCAGTGGGGCAGGAGCTTGTTGAGGCCCTGCTGGAGCACGGCGCCCGGCAGGTGCTGCTTGGCCAGCGTGCCGAGGTCGACCCCGAACTTCGGTGCGGACGCCGTGCCCGTCACGGTCACTGGAATGGCCAACTCGCCTTGCTGCGTTTCGAGCTTCTGGACGAGTGCGGCGCGTTGCGCGAGATCGCGGGTTCTGGCCGCCGAAAGCTGCGTGGTGGTCTTCAAGTTCAGCGACTGATCGAATCCGTAGGTGCCCTGGCCGGTCATGGTGAGGTCGCCCGCGCGCAGCGTGAGATCCTTGGTCTCGGCGTGCCCGCCACCGATCGCCGCGGTTCCTGTGAGGCTGTCGAAGGCAATGTCTTTCGAGCTCTCTCCTGCCACACCCAAGGCTTGGTTGATCGCGGACAGGAGAGCGAAGTTCTTCACGACCCCTTTGGCGACGCCGAACGCCATGGTTCCGCTGAGCGATCGCTCAATCACCTCCTGCGTCGTCCCGCTCCCCTTCACATCCGCCGTGAGATGCGCCGTGCCGGTGAGCTTGCCGCCCATCGTGGTCGTCGCGCTCAGCGCGCGATTGACATCGAGGCCGGTGACCGTCGTACGAATCGCGTAGACCGGTGTGGCCTGCGCCATATCGATCTCTACGCGTCCCTGCTCACGGCCGCCGTAGACGCCGAACGTCATGGGGTCGAGCGTGAAGATCTTCTTGTCTAGTCGGAACGGCGCGTGGACCGAGTCGAGCGTGATCGACGACAGGTGAAGGCGCTCGAAGTCGGCCTTGCCGGTGACCGATAACGAGTGGAGGTCGGAGCCGACCTGCGTGGTCATGTCGAACGGTGCGCGCCCTTCGATCGAGAGCCCCGGATACGGGCGCATGCCCGCTAGCGCGAACAGCGCGGGAAGATCAGCATTCCCGATCGACGCCGAAGAAAGACGGAGCGCGACGCCGCTGGGACTGTAACGTGCCGAGCCCTTGACGACCGTGCTGCCCACCCGTCCGGTAAAGTCCGGCGCGGTAATGACCCCGTTCTGCATGGCGATGTCCGCGCTGATCGCGGAAATCGCGGACGTGGTATGGAGACTGTCATCGACCACGTGGATCGCCCCATCCCGGATCCGCAGCGCGTCGAGATTCAGGTTGCCGCCCGATCCACCCTGGCCGCCACCCTGAGTCGGGGGAACGGGGAACCGCCAGTGTCCAGACGCGTCCCGCCCGGCCTCGATGGCAAGTCCAATCAGGTCGACGCGCTGAATGGTCTTCGTGTGCCCAGGGAGAAACGACCAGAGGTCGGGGACGACCCGCAGCGTTTGGACGCCGACGCCGCTCTGTCCGGCGCCGATCTGAACGTGTCCCGCAGTCAGCGCGGGAGTCGGGAAGAAGGAGATAGACAGCTGGCCGATGGTCACCGGCAGCCCCAAAGCCTTCGAGAGGGCGGCCGCGATCCGGTCCTTGCCCGCGCCGCCCGCCAACGCCTGCAGCCCGACCACGCAGAGCCCCGCCAGGAGCACCACGACCACCGCAACGATCGCAAGCACGCGTCGCATACAGATGAGACAATGCAAATTAGATTCCCTGGCCATGCGATTGAGCCTCCTGTTCGCCTGCGGCCTCATCGTGGTCGCGTGTCAGTCGGGTGGGTCGGGGCAGAAGCGGGTCGGCGTGTCACTCCTGACCAAGGAGCACGAGTTCTACCGGCAGCTAGAGGCCGGCCTCGAGTCCGAAGCGAAGCAGAAGGGCTTCGCGCTGCTCGTGACCTCGGGCGACTTCGACCTCGCGAAGCAGCAAGCCGAGATCGACAACTTCATCGTGCAACACGTCGACGCCATCGTCGTGTGCCCGGTCGATTCCCGTGGGATCGCCCCGGCGATCGAGAGGGCCAAGGCCGCGGGGATCCCGGTGTTCACGGCGGACATCCGGGCGTACGGCGCATCCGTGGTTGCGCATGTCGGGTCGAACAGCCTGGAGGGCGGCCGACTCGCGGCGCAGTTTCTAACTCACGCGATCAATGACTCCGGAGCGGTCGGGGTCATCGGCCAGCCCGAAGTCCAGACCGGGCTCGATCGCGAGGTGGGATTCAAGGATGAGTTGACGCACCATCCCAGGGTGCGACTCGTGGCCTCCCTCAATGGTGGCGGTGTCCGTGACCGCGCGCTCAAAGCCGCGGAAGACATGCTGCAGGCGCACCCCGATCTCGCCGGCATCTTCGCGATCAATGACGAGTCGGCCTTGGGCGCGCTGGCCGCCGCTAAGGCGCGCGGCAAAACACCGCAGAATTTCACGATTGTCGGATTCGACGCGACACCGGAGGCGATGGCGGCGATCACGGGTCTGACGCCGCTCAAGGCGGACATCGCGCAGCAGCCGTCGGAGATGGGCGTGCAGGCGATCGATGCCATCGCGAAGTACTTCGCGAAACAGCCGGTCGACTCTGTTCTCACGGTTCCCGTCAAATTGGTCGAGCGGTGACGGTCGTCGAGGCGCGCGGGATCGTAGTGCGCTTCGGCGGCGTCGCCGCGTTGAGTGGCGTCGATCTGACGTTGATCGGCGGGTCGGTCCACGCGCTGTGCGGCGAGAACGGGGCCGGGAAGTCCACGCTCATGAAGGTGCTGGCTGGCTCGATCACGCCGGACGAGGGGTCGGTCGCGATGGATGGCCAAGCAGTCGCGTTCGACAGCCCTCGCGACGCCATCGCGGCCGGCATTCGAATGGTGCACCAGGAGTTGAGCCTCGTGCCCGCGCTCTCGGTGACCGAGAACGTGCTCCTCGGCGCCGAGTCGCCCCGGCGGACGATGCCCCAGCGGGCGCTCGACGCGCTGGCCCGCATCGGCTCGCGGATCGACCCCGATGTCCGGGTCGAAACGCTGTCCTTGGCCGATCAGCAAATGGTCGAGATCGCAAAGGCGCTCGCCTCGGCGAACGCGCGCGTGTTGATCCTCGATGAGCCCACGGCCATTCTCTCGCGTCGTGAATGCGACGCGTTGTTCGCGTGTATCGCGCAACTCACCGGCTCGGGCCTCGCGGTTCTCTACTGTACGCACCGCCTAGAAGAAGTCGCGCGAATTGCATCCCAAGTCACCGTACTCCGCGACGGCCGCCTGATCGCCTCGGGTCCTCTCGCCGAGATGCCCCGCGAGGTGATCATACGCCAGATGATCGGTCGAGACGTAGCGCGCGCAGCGCGCACGCGTACATCGACCGGTGCGGTGGCGTTGGCGGTCCAAGCCCTGTCGTCGGGATTCGTGCGCGACGTCACGTTCCATGTGAGATATGGGGAGATCGTTGGCTTCGTTGGACTGGTTGCCGCGGGCAGAACAGAGCTCATTCGCGCCATCATCGGAGCAGACCCCATCGAAGCCGGAACCCTGATGCTCGACGGCCAGCCGTTTCTCGCGCACCGGCCCCGCGATGCGATTCGGCTGGGGTTCGGATTCGTGCCCGAGGATCGGAAAGGGCAGGGGCTCATCATGCACGATCGCGTGCGAGTCAACACGACGTTGGCGCGCCTTGGGTCGTTAGCCCGGTGGACTGTTGTCGATCGGCCCCGCGAGCAGAGCGTCACCCGCGAATGGATCGACCGGTTGCGCATCAAGACCGAATCGATCGAGACGCCGGTTGAACGACTATCGGGGGGCAATCAGCAGAAGGTCGTTCTGGCGCGCTGGTTGCTCGGCGCGCTCAAAGTGCTCATCGTCGACGAGCCTACACGAGGCGTGGACGTAGGTGCGCGTGCCGAGATCTATAGAGTTATAAGCGATCTCGCGGCCGGAGGGACTGCCGTGATCGTCGTGACTTCGGATCTCGCCGAGGCGGCCGAGCTGTGTGATCGCTTGCTGGTCATGCGCGAGGGACGACTCATAGGCGAAGCGGACGCGGCGGACCGGGCTGGAGCCATGATGGTCGGCGCATGAGCGAATTCGCGTCGGCGTTTTTCTCGGTCGCGAACCTGATCAACGTCGCGCTATCCATCGCCATCGTCGGCGTGCTCGGGGTGGGGATGACCGCGGTGATCCTCACCGGCGGGATCGACCTCTCGGTGGGCTCAGGGGTCGCTCTCGTCGGCATCGTGACCGCGCTCGCCGCCCACGCCGGCGGGTCGCCATCGGCGCTGATGGCCGGGATACTGCTCGGGGGGCTCGCCGGTGCGTTCGTTGGGTTGCTGGTCGCGCGGTGGAGCGTGCCGTCGTTCCTGGTGACGCTCGCCACCCTGTCGATCGAACGCGGACTCGCGTATTGGATCAGCGGTGGCCGATCGATCGGAGAGCTGCCAGCCGGATTGACTTGGCTCGGTCAAGGCATCGTGCTCGGGCTGCCGGTGCCGGTGTGGGTGATGCTCCTCGTGTTCGTGCTCGGTTGGTTCGTCTTGACTCGCACGACTGGTGGCCGTTGGGTCTACGCCACCGGTGGCAACGAGCAGGCCGCGTGGCTGGCGGGCGTGGACACGAAGCGAGTCATTTTCGCGACGTACCTCGCGAACGGTCTCCTCGTCGGCCTGGCGGGCGTGATGCTCGCCGCGCGCCTCGGCGCGGGCGTGCCGAACGCCGGGGTCGGGTACGAGCTGGATGTGATCGCGGCCGTCGTCGTCGGAGGTACCGCGCTCGTGGGCGGCCGCGGCGGCGTGATCGGAACGCTGGCGGGCGCCGTGTTCATCGGCGTGCTGAACAACGCGCTCAATATCGCGAACGTCGATCCCTACCTACAGCGGATCGTCGTCGGAGTCGTCATTTTGGGCGCCGTGCTAGCCGATCAGGCCAGGCGGCGCATACTTCGCGTGTGAAAATATCTCATACGATTCTCGCACTGAGCTTCGCGCTCGGCATTCCGGCCGCCGCGCAGACGCCCGTCGATTCCGGCCTCGCGGCAGTGATCGCGCAGATTCGCGCGATAGACAATCACGCGCATCCGCTGTTGCCCCCGCATGCGGGCGGCCCGGCGGACTCGGATTATGACGCGCTGCCGCTGGTCGCGATCCCGCCGTTCCCTCTGCCGATCGGCTTGACGTCCGACAATCCGCGCTACGCACTCGCCAGGCGCGCTTTGTACGGCGACTCATCGAAGCGCGCGCAGGTCATGGTCCAGCAGGGCGACGGTTGGCCGACCTGGGCCCTCGACCAGATGGGCACCGACATCATGCTCGCCAATCGTGTGGCGGTTGGCCCTGGTCTCCTCCCGCCTCGCTTTCGCTGGGTAGCCTTCGTCGACCCGCTGCTGTTTCCATTGAACACTGCGCTCGAGCGCCAGGCGACACCGGATGTCCGTTCACTGTATCCACACGAGGCGCGGCTGCTCGTGCGATATCTCGCCGCGTTGCACGTGAAAACCGTTCCGCCGACCCTCGACCGGTACCTCTCGACCGTCGTGAGCCCGACGCTCGATCGCATGAAGCGCGAGGGTGCGGTCGCGATCAAATACGAGGTGGCGTACCTGCGCGGGCTCGATTTCGGCAATCCCTCTCGCTCGGCGGCCGCCGCCGTGTACGCGCGCTATGCGGAAGGCGGAACGCCGACGCGCGCCGAGTACAAGACGCTCGAAGATTTCCTCTTTCGCGAAATCGATCGACAGGCCGGGCTCCGTGGCCTGGTTGTGCATATCCACTCGGCCGACATCGCCGGCGGGTTCTATAACGTGACCGGGAGCCAGCCGTTGCTCCTCGAGAGCGTATTCAACGACTCCACCCTGCGGGGCACCAAGTTCGTATTGCTGCACGGCGGCTGGCCGCACACACGCCAGACATTGTCGATGCTCGGCAAGCCAAATGTGTACGCCGATTTCTCGATGATGGATCAGATGTTGTCGCCGGCGGTCCTTGCCGGCGTGTTGCGCGAGTGGCTTGGCGAGTACCCGGACAAAGTTTTGTTCGGCACCGATGCGTTCGCCGACCACAATGAGGATCCGGTGGGTTGGGTCGAGACCGGTTGGGTCGCCGCGAAGACCGCCCGGCAAGCATTGGCCATAGCGCTCACCGGTATGATGAACGATGGCGAGCTCTCGCGCGATCGCGCCGTTGCCATCGCACGCATGGTTCTGCGCACGAACGCGGCCACGCTCTACGGTTTTCCGACCGAATAGTGTTGCGCGGGGGTGGCCATGTGCTATCGTACGTAGAACATGGCTGCCGAGCCGCGTACGTTGTTGATCGTGGACGATGAGCCCGTGATCGCGCGGGGCCTGGCTGCGCTTCTCGGCCGCCGGGGGTTCACCACGTTGACGGCCATGAGCGGGTCGGCCGCCCGCGAGATTCTCACCCACCAGCACGTCGACGGCCTTTTGATCGATTATCGTGTGGCCGACCTCCGCGGCGACGTCTTGCTCGCCGGCGCCGTTGCTATCCAGCCCCATCTCCGCACCCGCGCCGTGTTCCTGACCGGTGACATCAGCGAGACCGCGCGGGATGTGCTCGCCGAGACCGGCTGTCCGGTCGTCCTGAAGCCATTCGAGACGGCGGAGCTCGTGCGCGTGTTGAACGAGGTCATGGGCGAGGTGCGGCAATCTCAGCAGGGGACTGCGTGAAATGCTCCCTCACGAGGGCCATCACGGCGTCAGGCTCCTCGATGTGTGAGAACGTGCCGCTGCGCTCCATCCACACGAACCGCGCTTGCGGCGCGCAGCGCACGAACTCGATCTGGTAGGCGGGATACAGCGCGCGATCGTACCGGCCGGCGAGAATCAGCGTGGGCATCGCAAGCTCGTTGAGCCGCGGGCGGAAGTCCGGGAGATTGGCCACCTCTCCCCCGATAAAGAACTCGACATCATCGCCGACGAATAGGGGATATAGCTCGGCGTTTCGCGATCCGGGTTCGCTGAGCAGCTTCTTCGCATTGTCCGGGTTGTAGAATCGCACCAGGGGCCCGTGCACGGCATACAGAGCCTGCACGCGCGCGTCGGTCGACCGCACGCCTCGGGCGCGCAGGGTTAGAATTTGCTCCCACACTTCCGGAAATTGGTTGGCGATTTCCCGATTGATATTTTCGTGATTGCGCTGCCACATCTCGGCGCTGTGTACGGTATTGGCTAGTATCAGCCGTTGAACACGAGTGGGGTGCGCCAGAGCGTAAGCCATGGCGACCATTCCGCCATACGAAAACCCATAGATGCTGAGCCGCTCGAGTCTGAGCGCCACGCGCAGGGTCTCGATGTCGGCGACGTCTCCCGCGAAGGTGATGCTCGTCCGACTCTCGGATTTGCCCCGACCACGATAGTCGAGATACAGCACCCGGTACTGGTCGGCGAGGGCCGAGAAGTAGGGATGAAACGTGAGATGCGAGCTCGCGGGGCCTCCCGGGAGCAACAGCAATGACTCGCCCGAGCCCTCGCTCTCGACCCACAGGCGGCCGCCGGGGATGTCAAGATATTCTCCCGCCACATGATAGTTGGCTGTCATGTCTCGCAACGTAGGCCGGGTTCGTCTCACGCGCGTGACAGAGCTTGCGCTCGAATTCCCCCGGGCCTAGGATCTCGCAACCCAATGGAGGCAGAATGCGACGTACGTTGTGGGTGTTGACGGCATTGGTGGGGGCGACACGAGCGCACGCGCAGGAGTCATTGGCGCCGCTGCGCGTGGTCGACCCCACGTACATGGATACCACCGCGAAAGCGTGCACCGACTTCTTCCAGTACTCAGTCGGCGCCTGGCTCGCGCGCGACACGATTCCGCCCGACTACTCGTATTCGGGCGTCGGCCGGGACATGGAGGACCGCAACGAGCTCGTCGTGCGGTCGGTGCTCGACGACGCGGCTTCGCATCGCGCCACGGCGCCGGCGGGCAGCACCGAGCGCAAACTCGGGACCTTCTATGCGACGTGCATGGACTCGACCGCGGCCGAGCAGAGCGGTATCTCGCCGCTCCAGCCCGCGCTGGATAGTATCGCGGCGGCTCGCACGTCTGCCGATCTCTTGCGGCTGATCGCGGCGAATCAAGAGCGCGGCGCGAGGGTCCTGTTCAACTATTTTCCGAACCCCGATCTGCACGACGCCGGTCGCTACATGGTGTTTCTCGGACAGGATGGTCTCGGGATGCCGGATCGCGACTACTACACGGACGTCGGCCACGAGGCCGATTCCCTGCGCCGGGCGTACGTCAAGCACGTCGCGAACACGCTGACGCTCGCCGGCGAGACGCCGGCAGCAGCCGCGGCGGATGCGGAGCACATCATGGCGCTCGAGACCGCGCTGGCGAAGGCGTCATTGACGCGCGTGGCGCTCCGCGACCCGAAAGCGACTGATCACCCGACATCCCTGGCGGCGTTGCGCACGACCGCGCCCGCGATCGACTGGACCTCGTATTTCCGGACGATCGGCCTCGAGTCGGCACCCGCGCGGGTCAATCTCGCCGAGCCGGCCTTTTTCAAGGAAGCCAATCGGCTGTTCTCCACGACGACGCTCCCGACGTGGAAGGCGTATCTGCGCTATCACTTGATCGCCGTGGGCGAGCGCTGGCTCAGCACGCCGTTCGTGAACGAGGATTTCGCATACACCTCCCTGTTCACCGGCGCGAAACAGCTTCTGCCGCGCTGGAAGCGCTGCCTCCGCGCGACCGATGGCGAGATTGGGGAGGCGCTCGGCAAAGCGTATGTCGACAAGACCTTCCCGCCGGAAGCGAAAGCGCGGGCGAAAGAGATCATCGATGACGTGCGCGCCGCGTTCGGCGAACGGCTGCGCCAGCTGACCTGGATGTCCGACACGACGCGGCATAAGGCGCTCTCCAAGCTCGAACAGATGCACGAAAAGGTTGGGTACCCGGATGTCTGGCGCGACTATTCGAAGCTCGAGGTGGCCGAAGGGCCGTTCGTGCTGAACATCTTCCACGCCAACCAATTCGAGTGGCAGCGCGTCGTCCGCCGACCTGGGACCGCGGTCGATACCACGGAGTGGGGCATGACCGTCCCGACGGTCAACGCGTACTACGATGGCACGAAGAACGAAATGGTATTCCCCGCGGGAGCGCTCGAGCCGCAGACGTTCGACCCCAAGGCGGACGACGGAGCGAACTTCGGGTCGCTCGCCGGCAGCTGGGCCGGCCACGAGCTGACCCACGGGTTCGACGACGAAGGGCGGCATTTCGATGCCAAAGGCAACCTGACGGATTGGTGGACGGCCAGCGACAACGCGAAATTCACGACGCAGGCCGACATGGTCGTCAAGCAGTTCAACTCGTACGTCCAGGTCGACACGCTGCACGTGAACGGCAAGCTCACCGAGGGTGAGAACATCGCCGACTATGGCGGGATCTTGACCGGGTACGATGCGCTCGAGCGGGCGCTCCAACAGCATGGCCGGCCAGGGCTCATCGACGGGTATACGCCCGAGCAGCGGTTTTTCTTGGGCTATGCGCAAAGCTGGCGCAGCCAAACGCGACCGGAGGAGATGCGCACCAGAGTAACCACGGATCCGCACGCCCCGGAGCGGTGGCGCGTCAACGGCCCGCTCTCGAATGACCCGCTATTCGCCAAGGCTTTTGGGTGCAAGCCGGGCGATCCGATGGTGCGCTCAGCGGACTCGGTGCCTCACATTTGGTAGAGCGTCGAGCTTGACTTTGCGTGTCCCTCTCGGCAAATCAAGGGTAACTGACGCCGAGAGGGGCCCCATGGACAGTACACGGTCGCTGAACACCGTCGTCGTCTGGGTGGTCGACGTGCTGGTTGCCGGACTTTTTCTGGCGGTCGGCGTGCCCAAGGTCCTTGGACTGGAAACGAACTTCTTCCAGTTCGCCGCTATGCGCGGCTTCCCCGATTGGATCCGAATCGTGGTCGGCGTGTGCGAGATCATCGGCGCGATCGCCCTGCTGATTCCGCGACTCTCGGCGTATGCCGCGCTGGGGTTGGCCATGCTGATGGTGCCCGCGGCCATCACGCAAAAGATGAGCGGGCAGCCGGGAGTATATGTCCCCCTCGTGCTGTGCGTTGTGTTGCTGATTCTTGCTGAGCGGAGAAACCCGGCCGCCGTGCGGGCCATGTACCGGTCGATCGCCGATACGCCGCACCCGCTGCTTCGCAGCGGTACCATCGCCGGCATCATCGGAGCCACATGCGTGGCGGGATGGTTCTTCGTTATCGACCTCGTCAATCGTGTTCCGTTCGGCACGCCGCTCGTGCTCGGTCACGCACTCCTTTCGCTGCTCCGGCCCACGCCGAGTTGGGCATCGTCAGCCGTGCTCGTCATCTTGGTCTACACGATCTTCCACTACGTCGCCTTCATTGCGGTCGGCATAGTTGCCGCCATCGTCGTCGGCTGGGCACGCACAGAGCCGTCCGTGTTGCTCGGCTTCGTGGTCCTGTTCGCGGCCGTCGAGGTCGGGTTTTACGGCTTCGTCGCCGTATTGGCCCAGGCCAGCGACCTGCACTCACTGGCCTGGTATCAGGTCATGCTCGGGAACCTGATCGCTGCCACAGGCATGGGCTTGTATCTCTGGCGCGCACATCCGCAACTCCATGAGCAGCTACGTCATGCGCTAGACGTGCCGCCGCCGTTGCGCAATTGATCCATATGGGAACGAATTCGACCGGCGTCGCGTTCGTTTCCCATGGCAACAACGGCTGTCCCGGCGGTTGAACACTATGATGTAAGTGCCCGCAGGTGGTTCATTCTGATCGGGCTGATCACCGCCGCGATCATGGAAGTACTCGACACGACGATCGTGAACGTCGCGCTCCCGCAGATGGCGGGAAACTTGAGCGCGACGACTGATGAAATCGGGTGGGTCGCGACCGGCTATATCCTCTCTAACGTCGTCGTGCTCCCCATGACGGCGTTTTTCACATCGCTTTTCGGCCGCCGAAATTACCTGGTCGGATCGATCGTGATCTTTGCGATCGCGTCTTTCCTGTGCGGCACGTCGCATACCCTGGTCGAGCTCGTGATCTGGCGCGTCGTTCAGGGGGCGGGCGGCGCGGCGCTCCTTTCGACAGCGCAGGCCACGCTCCGGCAAGTCTTTCCGCCGAAGGAGCAGGCGATGGTCCAGGCCCTCTTCATCGTCGGCTTGATCGTCGCCCCCACGCTGGGCCCAACCCTCGGCGGCTGGATCACCGACAATTACAACTGGAACTGGATCTTCTTCATCAATATCCCGATCGCGGCCGTCACCGTGTTCCTGACGATGACGTTCCTGCAGGACCCACCCGGCATGCGACGGAAGCCCGACACGATCGACTTTCTCGGGATCAGTCTGCTGACGGTCGGACTGGCGTCCTTGCAGTACGTGCTCGAAGAGGGGCGTCGCTACGATTGGTTCCAGGACGACACAATAAAGAAATTGAGCGTCCTCGCGGTCGTCTGCCTGTCGACCATGCTCTGGTGGGAGCTGTCGCCACGCAATAAGCACCCCATCGTCGACTTCCGTGTCCTCAAGAACCGCCAGCTCGCGGCGTCGATCTTCCTGTTCGTCGCGCTCGGATTCGGTCTCTACGGCGGCGTGTTTATTTTCCCGCTGTTCACGCAAACGATTCTGGGCTTTTCGCCCACGGCCACGGGTCTCGCGCTGCTCCCGGGCGGTATCGGCACCGCCATCACCGCGATCATTTGCGGGCGATTATTGAGCGGCAACAGAGTCGATGGCCGCATTCTGATCGCCCTCGGCGTGGTCATTTTCTCAATCGCTATGTGGCGGCTCGGGCATCTCACGACCGAGGCCGGCGAGCCCCAAGCACGCGCCGCGCTGTTCATTCGTGGGCTCGGTCTCGGCCTGCTCTTCACGCCCATCAACAACGTCGCGTTCGGCGGGATCGATCCCAAGGATGCCCAGCAGTCGGCGGGCCTGATCAACCTCGCCCGGCAACTCGGCGGCTCATTCGGCATCGCGATCCTGAGCACGTACGTGGTGGATCAGACGCAATTCCACCGGGTGAACCTGGTCCAGTACGTCACTTCGTATAATCCGCAGGTGGCCGCGCGGACGAGTGCCATCGCGTCGAATTTCGTCGCGCACGGATTCTCGTACGACGCCGCTCGTCGCGCCGCGGTCGGTGCGCTTGACAATATCGTCACGCGGCAGGCGGCGATGATGGCGTATAACGACGCCTGGCTCTTGATCCTATTGGTGTTCGTGTTCGCGTCACCAGCGATCCTCTTGCTCAGGCGGCCGCGCGGTGGCGCCGGCGCGGGAGCGGGCGCCGGGCACTAGAGGTGCTCCAACAGCCGGACCGCCGGCAAGCGGGTCGCGCCGAGCTTGATCTCGTTGGCCGCCGGTCCCGGATTCGCGAGATTCCGAAAGGGTCCCAGGTTGACGTCGAACGACGACGCTTGTTGCGATTGTGAGCACGTCGAGTACTCGGCATCGGAGTAGACCGACGCCAGGTCGAGCGCGGAGCAGGTGCCGCTCGCAGAAATCACGGTGTCGGCGATGGTGCCGCTGACTCCGCTCTCTTCGGTGCCGCCATTGAGGTAAATCGCGCCGAGCAGGCCACGAGACGGGTAGTAGTCGGTCACGAGCGAATTGTTCGCATTGGCGTCCGCCCAAGCCGAGAAGTGATACACCGAATCGATCGGGGCTCCGGCGCTGTCGATGTAGATGTACTCGTAGGAGACGGTGTTTCATTTCGCCGTTGATCCATCGACGGTGATCGAAACCTCCTTGGGAGCGACGCCGAACGCGAGCGGGACGGCGATGCGAAACATCACGTATTGGCGCACCGTGTCGCTCGCCACGACCGCTTGCTGCCACAGGCTGTCGAAGTGCACGGCGAGCGTCCGCGGTGCGGGGCCGGTCGATGAGTCGCTCCCGCAGCCGGCGGCGATCGTCGCCGCCAGGATCAGTGCGGGAGCCGCGAGGCGACGAGCGGTCAGATGGGTCTATAGATGGGCCCGAAACTGTTGAAAAGCTCAACCGTTGGCAATAGGCCGACTCGCACGCTAAGATCGCGGCCATGACTCAGCCACCCGACCGGGCGACGTACGGCCTCCGGCCGGACATCCTGTCGCAGTGGGAGACCCTCGCCCAGTCGCTGTCGAGCATTGCCCCGACGGCTGCGCCGGCGATGATCATTCCCCTGGTGATCGCCGCCGCCGGCCGATCGGCCTGGGTGTCGTTCGTCGTCGCAACGGTCGCCATGGCGCTCGTCGCCGCCCACGTCAACGCGTTCGCCCGCGACTCGGCCACGCCCGGGTCCCTGTACGCGTTCGTGCGCGGCGAGCTCGGACCGTGGGTGGCGCTGCCGGCCGGCTGGGCGCTCTTGATCGCCTACATCGGAACGGCCGCGGCCGTGACCGGCGGGATCATCCAGTACGCGCAGAATTTGGTCGGCCTGACGGGGACCGCCGTCGCGATCGTGCTGATCATCCTGTCGATCGGGCTGTCGGCCATGCTCGCGTATCGGAACGTCGAGCTCTCCACGCGATCCATGCTGTGGATCGAGTGTGCTTCCGTCGCGACGATCGTCCTGCTCTTCGTCGTTCCCACCCGCGCGCACCCCCTCGGCTGGGATCCCACGCAATTCGCGCCGTCGGTGTTCTCGATCACCCCGGTTGGTGCCGGCCTCGTGCTGGCGACGTTCGCCTTCGTCGGGTTCGAGAGCGCCACGGCGCTGGGCGCCGAGGCCAAAGATCCGCTGACAACCATCCCCCGCGCGGTGATGGGGACGGCGCTCATCTCGGGCGCGTTCTTCGTCTTCTCGACGTACGCCGAAGTCGATGCGGTCGGGTCGAAGGTCGATCTCCTGACCGGGACGCAGGCGCCGTTGCAGGTGATCGCCACGCTCAAAGGTCGGGCCTGGGTCGGGCCGATCGTGTCGGTCGGCGCGATCATGAGCTTTTTCGCGTGCGCGATGTCGTGTATCACGGCCGCCGCCCGAACCATGTTCCTCATGGGTAAGCAGAACGTCCTCCCGGCGCGCCTGGGACAGGTCCACGCGCGGTATCAGACGCCGCACACGGCGGTGATCGTGTCGAGCATAGCCGCCGTCGTTCCGGCCCTCGCATTGGCCGCGCGGCGGGTTAGCGCGTTCGACCTCTATGGCTGGCTCGCCACGATTGCGACCTACGGGTTTCTCGCGGCGTACGTGTTTGTCACTGTCGCCGCGCCGGTGCACGCGTACCACCAAGGTCGTCTCACTCCGCGGAGAGCTTTCCTCGCCTCCGTGACCGTGGCATTTCTCGTCTGGGCGTTCGTCGCGAGTTTGCCTGCCGCCAGCTCTACCGGTCCGGAGCGATGGCTGGCGCCGATCTTTGTTTTGCTGATCCTCGCAGGCTGCGCGTATTGCATTGCGCGCCGCCGCCTGGTCGTTGCAGGGGCCGTAGTCCTACTGTTCGCGATTCCGGCCCGGGCGCAATTCACGCGCGATCGAGGCTGGCTCCCAATGCACGATGGCGTTCGGCTCGCGGTGACCTACTGGCGGCCGACGAATGCGACCAAAAAGCTCCCAGTGCTGCTCGAATACCTGCCATATCGCAAAGACGATTCGTTCTATCAGCGTGATTATCCACTGTATAGTTGGTTCGTCCGTCGTGGCTTCATCATGGCCAAGGTCGACATTCGAGGAACAGGATCCTCGGAGGGCCATCTCCCGGACCGGGAGTATTCCGAGCAAGAGATGCGGGATGCCGACGAGATCATAGACCAACTGAGCCGGATTCCCGGATCCAATGGCAATGTTGGTCTCTGGGGCATCTCTTGGGGTGGTTTCAACGCCATTCAGATCGCGATGCGCCACCCGCCGGCGCTCAAAGCGATCATCGCCGTCGATGCCACCGACGATCTCTATCACGACGACATTCACCAGATCGACGGCGTGCTCCACATCGACCAGTACGCGCTGCAGATCGACCACGAGAATGGCCTACCCGCGCCGCCCGATTATCGGCTGGACTCGGCCTACTTCCGCGACCGGTTCAATGCGCCGCCGTGGATTCTCACATATCTCCACCATACAGTCGATGGCCCCTGGTGGAGGTCGAACTCGTTGCGGTTCCATTACGACAAGCTCACCATCCCGTGCTTTCTGATCGGTGGATTGCTCGACGGCTACCGCGACGCGATTCCGCGGATGCTCGACAGCGTACACGCGCCGATCAAGGCGCTGATCGGTCCGTGGAACCACTCATTTCCGCACGATGCGGTGCCAGGACCCGCCATCGAATGGCGCGATGAGGCCGTGGCCTGGTGGAACCACTGGCTCAAGGGCGAGGCCAATGCCGTGATGGACGGACCGCGCCTGACGATCTTTGTCCGCGACGCGGTGCCACCGGATGCGGCGCTCGCCACGACGCCCGGTGAGTGGCGCCAGTCCGACTGGCCGATCCCGTTCCGGCAGTGGCGATGGCATCTCACCGACGTCGTACGCACTGACCTGCTGGCATACAGGCCAGGTGCCGGAACGGCCGTGCCCGTCTGGTGGAACGATGCGACCGGAGATCTCGCGGCCGACGACGGCCAGAGTCTCGTGTATGATCGGTGGGTAGCGAACGAGCCGATGGAGATCATCGGGTTCCCCACCGTCAGCCTCCTCGTCACGTCGAGCGCACCGATCGCCAACTGGACCGTGCGTCTCGAGGACGTCTGGCCCGATGGTCGAGTGTCGCTCGTGACGGGGGCATTGATCAGCGGCCCGCAGCGGGATTCGCGCCTCGATCCGACCCCGCTCGTACGGGACACGGAATACGTGATCCGCGCGCCCCTGCATTTCACGACATGGACGTTCCGTCCCGGGCACAAGATCCGGCTCGCCGTGGCCAACGCCCAATTCCCAATGGCTTGGCCGACGGCCTCTCACATGACGACCACGGTCAGGTTGTATGACGAGCGCACGGCACTCGAATTGCCCGTCGTGCCAGCTCAGGCGCTGTCGCCGGCGCCGGCGTTCGCTTTGCCCGCGGCGCCGGACACGGCGCCGGATGCGCGGACGTTACAGGAGAGCGGTTATCCCGGAGCGGTCATCACACACAACGTTTTGGCGAAAACCACCGCCGTTGATTTTCTTACGCACTTCTCGTACGAGATCGGTGACCGTCGCATCGAGAATATCGAGAAAGAGCACTACGAGACCCACGATGATGCCCCAGACCAATCCCGTTTCGTCGGCGACGAATCGCATCACATATGCCGCGCGCAGCGTTGCATCCTGCTGCGCACCGGAATCGATGTGCGATCCGATAGCACGAGCTTTCGGATTCGTGTGACGCGACGACTCGAGGAGAATGGCCGGCTCGTGCGCATGAAGAACTGGGACGACACAATCCCCCGGGGGATCAACTAGTGGCTTTCTGCCGCGCCCCGTGCGAGCCGGCGGTCGCCAACGCTCCCCGGCCGCGCGAGACCCAAGGCGCTCGCGCCACGGGTTGGATCCTCACCGCCACTATCCTCGGCTCGAGCCTCGCGTTCATCGATGGTACGGTCGTCAGCATCGTACTCCCCATCATGCAGCAGGAGCTGCACGCGACCATCGTCGGCGCCCAGTGGGTCGTCGAGATCTACCTGCTGTTCCTCTCCTCGCTGATCCTGGTCGGCGGCGCGGTCGGCGACCGCTGGGGGCGCGAGCGGGTGTTCACCGGCGGCGTGATCGCGTTCGGCGTCGCATCGATCGGGTGCGCGGCGTCGCCGAACATCGAATGGCTCATCGCCTGGCGGGCCGTGCAGGGGATCGCGTCCGCCTTCCTCATTCCCGAAAGCCTCGCCATCCTCGGCGCGGCCTTCACGCCTGGGGAGCGAGGCCGGGCTATCGGGACGTGGTCGTCGGCGACCGCGATCGTGATGGCCGCGGGGCCGATCTTCGGCGGCTGGTTGGCTCAGCACACGTCGTGGCGTTGGATCTTTGTGATGAACGTCCCGCTCGCGGCGGCGGTCGTGGCCATCATGTGGTTCCAGGTGCCGTTCTCGGTTCCGACGAAGGCCACCCGCTCGCTGGATTGGATCGGTGCCGGGATCATAACCGTCGGGTTGGGCGCCATCGTATTCGGCCTCATCGAGTCCCCCCAGTATGGCCTGGGTAGCCTGAGAGTCGTGCTCAGCCTGATCATCGGCATCGCGCTCGTCGGCGCGTTCATCGTCGTCGAGGATCGGGTCATCCGACCACTCGTTCCACTCATGCTGTTTCGCTCGCGCGCATTCAGCGGCGCGAACCTGATCACCCTCCTGCTCTACGCCGCGCTCGGCGCCGCGATATTCTTCCTGCCGTTCAACTTGATCCAGGTCCATCACTACTCGGCCGCCGCCGCCGGCGCGTCGATGCTGCCGTTGGTCATCTGCATGGCGCTCTTGTCACGACTCTCAGGCGATTTGGCCGAGCGGGTCGGGATTAGGCCGCTCCTCACCATTGGCCCGTTGCTCGCGGCCATGGGACTCGCCACGTTCGCGCTGCCGGGAACCGGCGGGAGTTATTGGGTCACATTCTTCCCGGGGATGGTTCTACTCGGCTTGGGGCTCGCAACGACGGTCGCACCGCTGACGACGGCCGTGCTGTCGGCGGTCGACGACGAATTCGAAGGGGTTGCATCGGGAGTGAACAATGCCGTCGCGCGTCTTGGGAATCTGCTCGCGATTGGCGTCGTTGGCATCATCATGGTACAGCGGTTCTCGACGCAGTTGGATCTCGCGCTCGCGCGCGCCGGCGCGCCTGCTCAGATCCGCCAGGCGTTGGATGCCCAAGCCCTGCAGTTGGCCGCGATCGCGGCGCCGCCAGGCTACGAGCACGTGGTCACCACGGCAGCCGTCTCGGCCTTTCGCGGCGCGATGGTCGTGTCTGCGGTGCTCGCGCTCGTCGCGGCTGGACTCGGGGCTACGACACTGCCGCCTCGCCGCGGGCGCCGCCGCTAAAGGTCAGGTGGCCGTCCTCGCCAGAGGACGCAACTTTGCGCTTAAGCTCCACTTAACGCGCGCCAATCGCCTTCGTCTCCTGGAACAGTGGTTGCCTACTTACGGCCTTTGAGAACCAGGAGGTGACAGAATGCATCACAAAATGTGGATCGCCGCGTTCGGCGCGTTCGCGCTGTCGGCGTCCGTGGCGAGTGCTCAGTACCGCGTGCGATACGGCTATTACAACTCGTTCGACAACGAGCAGGTGCACGTTGGCATCTCGGGAGGCGCCGCCGTCCCGACGGGTCCGTACGCCGCGCGATTCGACCCAGGGTGGACGGTCGATGGAAATCTCGCGGTGCCACTCGGGTATCGATCCCCGATTTGGCTCCAGTTCGACGTCGCCTACGCGAGATTCGGCGTGAATCAAAACACGCTGCAGGACTTCAACGTCAACACCGGTTTCGGCAGCATGTTGTCGGGCACGGCCAATCTCATGATCGGACTGACCGATGATCCGAGAGCGCGCGTCGTACCATTTCTCATCGGTGGCGGCGGCGTGTATTCACGCCATGTCGAGCTCGACAACTACTCCAACTCGGGCGTGGCGTGCGATCCGTTCTTCGGATTCTGCCAGAGCTATAGCACCGCCGTGCCCGTGCTCACGAGAACGGAGACGGTGGGCGGTGTGGATGGCGGCGCGGGCCTGCGGATCCGGATGCGCCGTGTGAATTTTATCCTCGAGGCGCGGTACGAGACAGCCTTCACCAATTCAACAAATACCGCGTACGTTCCCATAACGTTCGGCATCGAGTTCTGACTTGCGTTTCGGTGTAACGATCGCCAGGTTGTACAACATGACGCTACGCTGTTGTTGTCTTGCCCCCCGCATCCTAGAGACTCAGGCGTAGCGCGCCCCGTGTACAACCGTGCCCGCCGGAGTGCTCCTCCGGCGGGCTTTTTTTATATGTCTGAAACGCCAACGCAACGAATCGAACGCATCAAACGCGAGAAAGCGTCCTGGTCGATCATGGACGACATTCGCCGCTACGCGAATGCCGGCTTCGACGCTATTCCCGACGACGACCTCAACGTGCGATTCCGCGCGTGGGGTCTCTACACGCAGGGCGACGGCCTGGGCGTGCATGGCGAAGCCACGCGCTTTTTCATGATGCGCGTGCGCACGCCGAACGGCCTGGTGACCTCGGCGATGGCGCGCACGATGGCCGATCTCTCCGACCAATACGCGCGCGGGTCGCTCGACATCACGAACCGCCAGAACTTCCAGCTCCACTGGCTGCGTATCGAAGATGTCCCGACGGTATGGGATGCGCTCGCGGCCGTCGGATGGACCAGCATGGGCGCCTGCGGCGACAACACGCGGACCGTCACGGGCTGCCCGCTCGCCGGCGTCGATGCCGCGGAGATCGCCGATGCTTCGCCGGTTGCCGTTCGCATCGACCGGCGTATGAACGGCAACCCGCTGTACGCGAACTTGCCGCGCAAATTCAAGATCTCGGTCACCGGTTGCGTGCATTGGTGCACGTATCCCGAGATCAACGACATCGGATTGACCGCGGTCCACCGAGGCGCTGAAATCGGATTCAGCCTGCGCATCGCCGGTGGTCTATCGACTCGGCCGCGACTCGGCGATCGGCTCGATGTGTTCGTGCCCTGGGACGCGGCGCCGGACGTTGTCGACGCCGTCGCGGCCATCTTCCGCGACTCCGACGAGCTGCGGGTGCAGCGCGCGAAGGCGCGCATGAAGTTCTTATTTTTGACGCATGGATGGACGCCGGCGCGGTTCCTGTCCGAGCTCACGGACCGCCTCGGCTATGCGCTCGATCCCGCTGTGCCCGAGGCGCCGCCAGACGGCGCGTTCCGAGACCACGTTGGGATCCACCCCGAAAAGGGCGGCGCATCGTTCTACGCGGGCTATACCGTAGCCTCAGGTCGCATCACGCCGAAAGCGCTTCGTGATTTGGCCTCGCTGGCGGACGAATACGGCAGTGGGGAATTACGCACGACCGCGATGCAAAATGTTATCGTGCTCGGGATCCCCGCCGAGCGCTTGGATGCATTTCAAAAGGCGACCGCGCGCAGCGCGGCGCCCCCGCTAGAGGGATCGGCGTTTCGCCGGGGAGTGCTCGCCTGCACGGGATCGGAGTATTGCAAGCTGGCGGTGGCCGAGACAAAGCGTTTCAGCCTCGATCTCATTCCAGAGCTCGAGCGTAGACTCCCGGGATTCCAGTCGCAGGTGAAGATTTTTGTCACGGGCTGCCCCAACGCCTGCGGCCAGCACTGGATCGCCGACATTGGTCTCCAGGGTGTAACCGATGGCTTCGACATCTTCATTGGCGGTGGGTTAGGCGCCGACCCAGCGTTCGCCGAGCGGGTAGGTATGCGCGTCGCGGCCCCCGACGCCGCGGACGCGCTCGAGGCGTTGTTCCGCGAGTATCTCGCCACGCGTGCCATCAGCGAGACATTCAGGGCGTGGGCGGCGCGCGTCGGTCGGGACTCCATCAGGGGCGCGCTCGAGACGGCTCGATCACAACCATCATGAACCGCAAGGGCGACTTGCCGTTGTTCTCGTATCGGTGCGGCCGGTCGGCGCGAAAGAGCAGGGTATCGCCCTTCGCCACTGTGTGCGCCTCCGTGCCGAGCATGAGCGTGAGGGCGCCGGCGAGCACGTAGAGGATCTCGCGCGAGCCTGGCGGATGGGCCGCGCCGTCGTAGCCGTCTCCCGGCGCGATACGCCAGTCCCACATCTCGGTCTGATCTGGCCCTTCGGATCCGATGAGGACCGTCGCGACGCTGCCCGGTAGGCCGTGCCACAACTCGGCGGCATCGGCGGCGCGCACGATGCGAACGGGAGGGGACTCGTCGACCTCGACGAGGCGAGGGACCGAGACGCCGAGGGCATCGGCGATGCGACACAGGGTGGCGATGCTCGGGTTGGTGCGGGCCTGCTCGATCTGCACGAGCATGCCTTTGCTGACGCCCGAGCGCGTCGCCAGCGTGTCCAGTGTCCATGCACGCCGCGTGCGCATCGCGTGGACGTTGCGCGCGATCGCCGCCGCTATTGTCTCTTGATTGGTCATAGTATACTGACCATAAAGATCAATATATATTACTAGCATGGCACCACTGCTCGCCATACTCGCCGCGATCTGCTACGGCAGCGGGGACTTCCTCGGCGGTCTCGCCAGCCGGAAGAGCTCGGCCCTGGCCGTCGCGGCGATGTCGCAGATCCTCGGGCTCGCTCCGCTCGCGATCGCCATGCTGCTCGCGGGCCCCAGCACGCCACGCACGGCCGATTTCGCGTGGGGAGCCGTGGCGGGGCTCGCCGGTGGCATCGCGCTCGCGCTCTTCTTCAAGGCGCTCACGCTGGGGCGGATGAGCGTCATTTCGCCGATCGCATCGGCGACGGGCGCCGCGGTCGCCGTTTTGATCGGCGTCGCGTTCGGCGAGCGTCCGGCGCCGATCGTCCTCGCCGGATTCGTGCTCGCGGTCGTGTCGATCGTGCTCGTCGCGCAGGATCGATCCGGTCCGGATGGCTCGACCGAGCGCGGCGTACTGACCGCGATCGGGTGCGGCATCGCGCTCGGCGCGTGGTACACCTTCTTGAAGCCCACGTCGATTGCCGCGGGGCTCTGGCCACTCGCGATGGCCCGCGCTGTGTCGCTCCCGCTCTTACTCATCGGCACCCACACCACCGGTCGGTCCCTGCGCCTCCCGCGCGGCGTCATGGCCATCGCGCTCCCGTCGGGGGTGCTCGATATCGCCGCCAACGTCTCTTATCTGATCGCCGTGCGACAGGGCATGCTGAGCGTCGTTGCCACTCTCGCCTCCCTCAACCCTGTCGTGACCGTCACCCTCGCTTGGTCACTGCTCCACGAGCGCTTGCGCGCGCCACAGTACCTCGGCCTTGCCCTCGGCATCGCGGCGATGGCCATGATTTCACTGGGCTAGGCCAGGCCCCGCGAGATACGGCTCCATGTGGACGAGCACGCCCTGCACGAACGGCGCGACGGCCAGGATCGCGCCCTTGACCGAGCCGCTCAACTCGTGCGCGTCATTCAGCGACATGTCGGGATCGGCCTGCACGTGAATTTCGACGAAGTACCCGAGTCCCGAGCGCCGCATTTTCAGGTTCTCGATCATCCGCACCCCAGGCGTCGAGATCGCGGCTTCCCGCACGCGATCGATGAGCGCGGGGCTCGGCGCCGTGTCCATGAGATCGGCCAGCGCGGGCCGCAACATGTGCGCACCGTTGTACGCCACGATGGCCGCCGCGACGAGCGCGGCCCAATCGTCGGCCGACTCCCATCCGCGTCCGCCGATGATGTGACCACCGATCAGCGCGACCGCGATCCCTATGAACGCCGCTCCGGAGCTCACGGCATCGCTCAAGTGATGCCAGGCATCCGCGCGAATCACGGTGCTACCGATGGCCGTCCCGATGTCGTTCACGCGCCGGTAGAGATAGATCTTCACTACGAGCGCGACACCGGCGACAGCGAGCGTGAACGTGAGCGGCAAACGGTGTGGCGTCTGGATCAAGTGCACGGCGCCGGCAGCGATCGCGATGGCGGCGGCGATCAGCATCAGCGCGACCGCCATGCTGGCGAGCGGCTCCGCTTTGCCGTGACCAAACGGGTGGTTCTCGTCGGCTGGCTGCGCGGCGACGTGCAACCCGAACCAGACAATGAGCGACGCCAGGATGTCGCTCGACGACTCGGCCGCATCGGCCACGAGGGCGTACGAGTGTCCGAGGACGCCGGCCACGAGCTTGACCAGCACGAGCCCCACGTTCGCGGCGAGCCCGGCCTGCGTCGATCGGATGCCCCGTTCTGCTCGTGCTTGGAGGAGGCCCGACTGCGCCCGCGCGGACACCATCCTTCAAATCTTGACGCCACCGTCGGGCGCCCGCTAGCCTCCCTGCCATGACCGTCTCAGCCTTCCTGAAAGAACACTTCCGGCACTTCAATGCCGCGGCCTTGATCGACGCCGCCGACGGATACCGGCGGCATCTGGATTCCGGCGGCAGTATGCTCATCACGCTGGCTGGGGCGATGAGTACCGCCGAGTTGGGGCTATCGCTCGCCGAGATGATCCGGCAGGGCAAGGTCCAGGGCATCGCCTGTACGGGGGCGAACCTGGAAGAGGACGTGTTCAATCTCGTCGCCCACAAGCACTACGCCCGGGTTCCCAACTATCGCGACTTGACCCCCGCGGATGAGCAGGCGTTGCTCGAGCGGCACATGAACCGGGTGACGGATACGTGCATCCCGGAGGCCGAGGCCATGCGGCGCATCGAGCGGGCCGTGCTCGAGGAATGGGTGAACGCGGATCGGGAAGGGAAACGATACTTTCCGCACGAGTTCATGTACCGGATTCTCCGCAGTGGGGTGCTCAAGGGCGAGTACCAGATCGATCCCAAGGACTCTTGGCTGCTCGCCGCGGCCGAGCGGGATCTGCCCATGTTCGTTCCCGGCTGGGAGGATTCCACGCTCGGCAACATGTACGCAGGGCACTGCATCTCGGGCGATGTGTGCAACGTTCACACGGTTCGCACCGGCATCGAGTACATGATCAAGCTCGCCGACTGGTATCAGACGACCGCTGCGCGGTCCTCTATCGGCTTCTTTCAGATCGGTGGGGGGATCGCCGGAGATTTTCCGATCTGCGTAGTTCCGATGCTGCACCAGGATCTGCAACGGCCCGACGTGCCGTTGTGGGGCTACTTCTGTCAGATCTCCGACTCTACGACCTCGTACGGTTCCTACTCTGGCGCGGTGCCGAACGAGAAGATCACCTGGGGTAAGCTCGGCGTGGACACGCCAAAGTTCATCGTCGAGTCAGACGCCTCCATCGTCGCCCCGCTCATGTTCGCGCTCATACTCGGCTGGTAACCCTCCTTAGGGGTATCGCCAAGCATAAGTCACGCTGAGCTGCGTCTGAGCATAGTAGACAGCCGCGGAAGGCAGATTGTTCGCATTCGTAACGCGAGCAATCTGGACGCTCAGCGTGATCGGCAGCACGCGAGTGAGCAGCTGTGCCGACAGATCCCCGAGGTAGGCGGTTTGCACGGGATGCGCGGTCGAGTTGGTCGGAAATGGAGGGTTACCGACGTTGACAGGCGAAACCGCGGGCCGTGTGTCGATGCGGAGCAGTCCCCGCCGCCACCGTCCAAGATCAGCCCCGATGCGGAGGAGCCCGCTGGGAAAGACCTCGGCGCCGAGCCGGAGGTAATCGGCGTCGGGCCCGAGCTGAGACCCGATCGGCTCGTTCCAAAGCTGTTGCACCTCGAAGTAATACCGACGCATGTAGAGGTAGCTATCGGAGCGATCGTACTCGACCTCAGCGTCGATGGGCACCGCCGGCAAGAGCGGGATGGGCGTAGACGCGACGAGTCGCCAGCCGAGTTGATCGGGAGTCTTCGCCCGATCGGCAGCGTCAATCTGGATATCGTCGACGAACAGCTCACCGGCGAGCGTAACCGGCCCAATGCGGGTCCGCGCCGCGAAGAAGTCGATGAGGTTATCGCGCGCATCGTCCCCGGTGCGTCCGGTATCGTGCTGAATGATCAGATACGGCAGAAACGGATCGAGGTACACGAGGTCGGGTGCTCGCGACCCGCGGGATGATACGGCGGTCTCGCCGATCGTCAGCTCGAGCGCCCGATCAGGACGCCACGTGATCTCGTGGGCCGCGAGATAGCGGTAGAAGTGGAGCGGCTGGACCCCGGCGGCGAGGCCATCGTGCGCCGAGTCGAGGGTGACGTCGTTGAGGAGCCCAAAATAGGCGCGCCCCTCGAAGTGGGCCGTCCGGAATCCAAACGCGAGTCGGTCAATGGGCGGCCCGTTGGCCGACAGCGCGTAGGAGTCCGTCCCAGAGCCAAGCCACGCTTCGCGCCCGCGGCCGAGCGTCGCGTAGAAGGCTCCGGCGCCGGCTGCGATGTAGGTCTCGTCGAGGTTCGCCGCGACCTTGTTCTTGAGCCACTGGTCCGCCGGCAGCCTGGGATCGTTCCGGCCGCTCGTCTCGACGAATCCCGACACGACCACGGCAACGTGATGTCCGTCGCCCCAGGTCACCCTCGGCTCGAGGACCCCGACCAGCGGCGGCGTCCCGTCGCCGGTCGGTCTCACGTTCTCCCAAAGAGGACGGAAGACCCCATTTGACAGTCCTGTCGCGCGGACAGTCGCGGCCGCGCCGCCGCGCAGAGCTGGCATAGTGTCAGCCGCCGCGGGCGCGAATCGTGCACGCAACGCGTCCAAAAGGGGTCCGACACATTGACGTTGCGTCCTGGCGGTTTCGAGCGCGGACCGGATCGCGCCGACCTCGTACGGTCGGTTTGGCGAGACACGGGCTGGCGCGCAGCCGAGTCGCTCGAGCGCGGCGAGTTGCGTATACGCGGGATCGTCGAGCGGAAGAGTGACCAGGCCGAACTGCGCGTGAGCGAAGTCGGGGAAGCTGAGCGCGGGAAGCGCGGCGAGCGCGAGGAGCGCGAGTTGGGTCCCGAGGGCCATGAGGTCCGGTTGCAGCGCAATCTATGAGCAGGTTCCCAATCGGTCACGGCTCTCCGCCGGCGCTTCGCGCGGCGGGAGCCTCTGGCCGTGGAGTCGGATCGATACAGGCCGCGCCATCGCGTTGGCAAGCGCCCTCTGGCCGTGGAGTCGGATCGATACGGGCCGCGCCACCGCGGACGTCCTGGTCATCGACCCAACGTCGTCCGCCGAGCCGCGTAGCGGCGAAGGCGGACCTTCACACATTGGGAACTGGAACCCAACGTTCTTCCTCGGGTAGCGGCATGCTAGCGTGGGGGGACACCGCTACCTTGCTGGCACCCCACGTGTCACTTACCTCATACCTCATGCACTCGCGGACCCTTCGCCTCACCCTGCTGGCGGCTGCCGCCCTGATGGTTCCGGCGGCGGTGCGCGCCCAGTACTTCGGTCAGAATAAAGTGGCCTACCGGGATTTCGATTTCCGGGAGATGCACACCGCCCATTTCGATATCTATTACTACAAGGCGGAATCCCTGGCCACCGCGGACGTGGCTCGCATGGCCGAGCGATGGTACGAGCGCCATTCGCAAACGCTGCGCGACACGTTCCCCAAGAAGCCGATCGTACTGTTCTCCGATCCGCCGGCGTTCTCGCAGCAGAATATCGCCTACATCCCGCTCGGCGGCCCGGTCGGCGGCGTGACGGAGCCCATTCGGAATCGCGCGATCATTCCGATGAGCCCCGACTACCACCAGACCGATCACGTCCTCGGCCACGAGTTGGTGCACACGTTCCAGTTCGACATCGCCGAGAATATTCGCGGACCGGGCGGCGGCGGAATCGGTGCCTTCGAGCGTATTCCGCTGTGGGTCACCGAGGGCATGGCCGAATATCTGTCCATCGGCCGCAACGACCCGAACTCGGCCATGTACCTGCGCGATGCCGTGCTCCGCAACGACATTCCGTCCCTGCGCAAGCTCGGACGGGGCAACTACTTCATTTACCGTTGGGGTCAGATCTTCTGGGCTTACGTCGGCGGCAAGTACGGCGACGACGTCATCCCGCGACTCTTCCGCCAGTCCTTGCGCACCGGATTCGAACCGGCGGTGCGGAACGTCCTCGGGATGTCCACTGATTCGCTGAGCCGAGAGATCGCGGCCTCGATTCGCCGCGAGGTGACGCCGCAGCTCAATGGGCTGATCCGACCCGAGAACGTGGGTGATCGCCCGCTGCAGCCGATGAGCCGACGATTCGGCGACATCGACGTCGGCCCGGCCTTGAGTCCCGATGGCAAATACGTCTCGTTCTTCACCCAGCGCGGGTTGTTCCAGATCGATCTTTACGTCGCCGACGTGGAGACCGGCAGGATCGTGCACAAGCTGACCAGCATTAACTCCAACCCGCACTACGACGCCCTCAATTTCGGCGGCTCGGCCGGATCCTGGTCACCCGATGGCCAGCGTCTCGCCGTGGGCGTTTACTCGAAGGGGAAGGAGGTCATCGGGATATTCAACGTTCAGCATGGCGGCTTGGAACGGAAGATCGACATCCCGGAAGTGACGACCGCCGAGGACATCTCATGGAGCGTCGACGACAAGCTGGCGTTCTCGGGCAATCACGGCGGCATCACCGACCTGTATGTCTATGACCTGAAGACCGGGCAGACGACGCAGCTCACAGACGACAAGTTCGCGCAGATTCAGCCGGCGTGGTCGCCCGACGGCAAGTCCATCGCGTACGTGACGGACAGCGGATCGACGGATCTGAACAAGCTGGCGTGGGGGCCGCTCCACGTCGAGATCCGCGACATGACGACGGGGACGTCGCGCACGCTGCCGACGTTCCCGAACGCCAAGGCGATCAATCCGCAGTGGACGCCCGACGGCAAAGGGATCTATTTCGTCGCCGACCGGAACGGCATTCCCGACATCTATCGCGAGAACATCGAGACCGGCGAGATCGTTCAGATCACGCGGATCGCGACCGGCGTAACGGGCATCCTGCCGATGTCCGCGACGATGTCGGTCGCGATGCGCAGCGGCCGGCTCATGTTCGATGTCTTCGCGCGCGAAGGGTACGAGCTGCACCGCTTGGATCCGGAAGCCGCGGCTGGCACGCCGTTGATCGCCGGGCAAGGTGACACGACCTCGGTCGGCGTCTTGCCGCCCACGGACGTCCCTGGCGGTGGTGCGGTGAGCGCGCGTATCGCCGATGCCGGAACCTCGCTGCCGCCCGAACGCGAGTTCCCGAGCGGACCGTATCATCCGTCATTCGGGCTCGAGTACTTGGGTTCGCCCGGCGTCGGCGTGGCGGTCGGTGGACCGTTCGGCACTGGCCTCGCCGGCGGCGTCTCGGCGTACTTCGGCGATCAGCTGGAGAACAACGTCCTCGCCGCCCAACTCGCCGGATCCGGTCAGATTCAGGACTTCGGCGCCGAGGTACTGTACATCAATCAATCCCACCGGCTCATCTACGGGGCGAGTGTTGGACACATCCCGTATCTGACGGGGGCGACATTCGTGAGCGACACGAACGTGGCGGTCAGTGGCGGGACCGCGCAAGGACAAGTCATCCACCAAGTGTTCGAGCGGGCGTTCTACGAGACGGGAACGGTGTTCGCGCAGTACCCGTTCTCGCAATACAGGCGCCTCGAGCTGAGCGCGGGCTACACGTACCTGCACTATCAGATCACGCAGGACGAGTACCTCGTCGATAACTTCGGAAACGTCCTGAACGTGCAGTACAACCAGGGATTCCCTGGTACGCCGCCTGGGCTCAGTCTGTGGCAGACGAGCTTGGCGTACGCGACCGACTACACGACGTTCGGGTTCACGTCGCCGATCGCCGGCGCGCGGTATCGGTTCGAGGTCGACCCGACCTTCGGCAATTTGCTGTTCACGACGGCCCTCGCCGACTATCGACGGTACATCTTCGCCAACCCCGTGACCGTCGCGTTCCGACTGATCCATTACGGACGGTATGGGCGCGATGCGGAAAACACGAACACGTTGTTCCCGCTCTACGTCGGCGATCCGTATTTCATCCGCGGATACGATTACAACACGATCAACATCAACGAGTGCCAGGGGCCGACGGTACAGAATGGCGGCTGCCCGGTGATCGACCGGTTGTTCGGTAGCAAGATCGCCGCTGCGAACTTCGAGATCCGGTTCCCGCTGACCGGCGTGGCGCAGTACGGGTTGATCAACTTCCCGTACTTGCCGATCGACGTTGCGCCGTTCTTCGACGCCGGTGTGGCGTGGTACAATCACGATACGCCAACGTTCAAGTTCGTCGCGAACTCGAACCAGCGCGTGCCGGTGTTCTCGACTGGCGTTAGTACGCGCATCAACGTGCTCGGATACATCGTTGCCGAAGTATTCTGGGCGAAGCCGTTTCAGCGCCCACAACAAAAGTCCGGTATCTGGGGATTCCAGATTCTCCCAGGCTGGTAAGCTTGTCCGGCATGCCTCGTTTGGTGTTGGTTCTCGCGATGACCGTGGGGGCGTCCGCGCGTAGCGCGGCGCAAGCCCTCACGGTCCGGCTGGATTCTACGGCCCACGAGATGGTGCTCGAGATGGCGCCGATCCGTCTCCATGGGATGGTCGAGGCGCAACCGGGCACCATATCGCTTCCGGTCGACGGATGGCTCCAGGGCTACGACTGTCAGTTGGTGGACGCGGCCGGAAAGCGGCTGTCGCACTACCTGATCCATCACGTGAACTTGATCGCGCCCGAGAAACGCGAGCTCTTCAGCCCGATCATGCTACGCATCGGCGCTCAGGGCTCGGAGACGCCGCCGGTCGAGCTTCCGAAGATCTTGGGACTTCGTGTCCATCGCGGCGACACGCTGCTCGTCACCGCGATGTTCCATAACGCAGGCGCGCGCGACATCGTCGGCGCGCATCTCGTCATCCGGATGCCGTACAAGGAAGCCAGCGCCGCTGTCGGTCCGGTCTCGATCTTTCCGATGTACCTCGACGTCATGCCGCCGGCGGGGGCCAAGTCATACGACTTGCCACCGGGGCACTCAGAGAAGAGCTGGGAAAGCCACCCGGCCGTGCCCGGTCGCATTCTCGCGCTCGGCGCCCACATGCACAAATACGGGACGGCCATGCGGTTCGAGGACGTGACGGCCAACAAGGTGCTGTGGGAGACGAAGCCGATCGTCGACAAGACCGGAGAGCCGGTCGCCATGCCCGTCAAGACGTTCTGGTGGCGGCTCGGCATTCCGCTCCGCACCAATCACGTCTATCGGGTCACCGCCGTCTATGATAACCCGACGGGACGGACCATCCCACTCGGCGGCATGGGTGCGCTCGGTGGGGTCTTCATGCCGTCGAACGTCGACTCATGGCCAAAGGTCGATCGCGCGGCGCCCGACTATGTGCTCGACCTCAAGGACACGATGTCGACCGAGGATATGGGCGACATGGCGGGCATGGCGCACTAGCGCCCCTCAGAACCCTAGTTCGCCGGTGTACACGGCGGCGTACGATCTACAGTCGCCTTGCACGTGAAGTCGTCCACGCCCGAATTCTTATTGATCGTATACGCCGCAATCTGATTGCGCGCCTGATCGTCGGTCATCGGCAGCCGCCGCGCCGCATGCGCCTCGGCCACCCAGAATCGCACGCCGCAAATCGGTGTATCGCCACAGACCAGATGCGCCGTCTTCCGAAGCTCATCGTCCGACTTGGCGACCTTAGGCGCGACGACCACGAATCGGATGTCGCCGGCAGTGCCGAGTAGCTTGACGTCTTCCGATTGCCACCTGAAGAACAGCAAGCAGAGGACGAGCACGAAGCGACCGGGCACACGTCAAAGCTACCGGCGCGACGGACGTCAGCCTGTGACCCGCGTCACGACGGGACTGTGCATTACCTTTTTCGCATTATGCCGGTATGGATTGAGTGCCTCCTGGCCGTGGGGATCGTGAGCGCCATCCCGTTGGCGAGCGCGGTCGTCCTGGTCATCGACCCGACGGTCGTCCGTCGCGCCATCCCGGTGCTGGCCCGCCTGGCCACCGGTGCGCTGATTGGCGCCGTGCTGTTCGACCTTATCCCGGATGCGCTGGCCGCCGGTCAACGCCCTGTACGCGTCGCGGGCTCGCTCGCCCTCGGCCTCGTGGGTTTCGGCCTCATTGACCAGGCCTTCGATCGCCTGAGCGCCAGCCAGCGCATCGTTCGTCTCAACTTCACTGGCGACATCTTGCATAACGCCGTCGACGGCGTACTCATCGCGGCGTCCTTTCTCGCGAACCCATCGCTCGGCATCGTCGCGACCCTCGCCGTCTCGCTGCACGAGCTGCCGCGCGAGCTCGGGAGCCTCGGCATTTTTCTGCATGGCGGGTTGCGGCCCGTGCGCGCGTACGGTCTCAACGCACTGACCGGCCTCGCGGCTCTCGCGGGTGCCGCGCTCACCCTCGCCTTCGGCCTCCGCGCGCGCGGGATCGCTACCGACATCGTTCCGATCGCAGCCGGGACCTTTCTCTACATTGCGGCCGCCTTGGTGCGCTCCACTCCGCGGCCACGGCTCATCGACGCGACCTGGATCGCGGCCGGACTGGCGATCACCGCGGTCGCTGGCGGGCGCTGACTCCTCGCGCTTCGCGCTCGTCGCTCTGAACGAAGCGGTTCGGTCCGCCCGCAGCGTGGGATCGTTCCCGGCCCGCCCGCAGCGTGGGATCGTTCCGGCCCGCCCGTCTCTGACCGGCTCCTGCGCCCTGGCGACGAGCCGCGAAGCGGCGAGGAGCTATTGCACGGTCTTCCGCATGAGCGCCTCGATCTCGCTGGCCTCACGCGGCGCGGTTGACGTTCGCTTGAGCCCACTCGAAGTCAAGACGTAATCGTCCTCGATGCGCACCCCAATGTTCTGATAGCGCTGAATCAGCGAACGCACGCGCTGAGCATACTCGCGATTCCGAGGCGTGTCGGGCAGAATCGAGAGGATATCAGCCTTGACGTAGATGCCGGGCTCTATGGTGAGCGCGTCGCCGAGCGCAAACGTCTTCTCCCCGTAGTAGAACTGCGCCGGATCATGCACATCCAGCCCGAGCCCGTGACTCGGTCCGTGCGGCGCGAACAGCCGCCACTGCGGACACGTATCGCCAGTCTGTCCGCAGAATCCCTTGGGCGCATCGACGATGGCCGCTGCCGAGTCGATGAGATGCAGCCGGACGAGCCCGGCGATTAGGATGTTGCCGATACTATCCCGCTCGGCTGCCGCGGTCTTCCCCGGTTTGATCTGGCGCTCCCCGGCCGCCTGGGCGTCGCGGACGATCTGGTAAATCGCCCGCTGATCGGCCGTGAATGTCCCGCTGACCGGCACGGTTCGCGTGATGTCCGCGGCATACCCCTGCACGCTCGCCGCGCAGTCCATGACGACGATCTCGCCGGCCTTCATGACGCGGTCGTCATGGTCATAGTGGAGCGTGGTGCCATTCGGACCGGACCCGACGATCGATGCATACGCCGGCACGCCATCGCCTCCGCTCCGCCGGAACGTGGATTCCATGACCGCCTGCACGTCCGCCTCGCTCTTGCCAGCCGCGATCTCGGCCAACACCGCTTTGTGCCCGAGCGACGACACCTGCGCCGCCTTCTCGAGCAACGCCACCTCGGCGGGACTCTTCCGCGCCCGCAGCTCGTCCAGGATCTGCGTCGCGTCCTTGACGACGATCGCCGGATGCGCGGCGTGCAGCGCTCGTACGAGCTCGCTGCCGAAGCTCAACGAATCGTCGGCGACGAATTCATCGGATTCGGCGTCGCTCGCTACCCACAATGGGAGCCCTAACCCAGCCAACGAATCGAGATCGGCTCTCAACTGGGTGTTGCGCGCCGACCGCATACCGGTCTCGCGCATGATCGCCTCCGGCGACATGCGTTCGCCTGTGTAGAACTCTCGGCGCGGATTGGACGGTTGGACGTACAGTGTGGCCGTGGTGTGACCGGCACGCCGGACCATGACGAGCGCGGCATCGGGCGCGAGAAACCCGGTCAAATACCGGAATGGCGCGCGCTGCTTGAACGGCGGGTAATGGTCGACCGGCTCACGAGCGCCGGCGATGAAGAAAATGCCACTGTCGATCCGCGCGACCATCGAGTCGCGGCGGGCGGCGTACTCAGCCTGGGTGATCTGGCCGCGGCCGACGGCGGGCATCGCAACCAGACCGAAGGCGAAGAGGCACGAGAGTCGGGCGTTTGGCATGCGCAATGTTAGCGCGGCCGGTAACTTCCGGATAGTCATGCGGCGCGCGATCTGGATTCTCGTGCTCACGGCCGTCCCGAGCGCCATATGCGTGGCGCAGGGACCACCTGACGCGCCGTCTGTTGCCGCCGCGGACGGATACGGCGGAGTCATCGCCGCGCTCGAGCCGTTCATCCAGCGCGAGCTTGCCGAGAAGGGCATTCCGGCGCTGTCGATCGCGTTGGTCGACGACCAGCGGATCGTGTGGGCGCGAGGATTCGGTATCGCGAACCCCAAGGATTCAACGAGAGCGACCGCCGCGACCATGTATCGGGTCGGGTCGGTCTCGAAGGTGTTCACGAATATCGGGGTCATGCGGCTCGTCGAGCGCGGCGTGCTCGATCTCGACGCGCCGATCGAGCGCTATCTCCCCGACTTCGCGCCGCACAACCCGTTCAAGGGTCCACAGCCACCGGTCACGCTCCGCGAGTTGATGACGCATCGCGCGGGCCTCCCGTTGGATGCACCCGTTGGCAGTTACGTGGACTCGACGACCCCGACGCTCGCGGCCACGATCGCCAGCCTGAACGAGGCGGCGCTGGCGTATCGTCCCGGGTCGCATACGAAGTACTCGAACGCCGGCGCGGCAACGGCCGGCTATATCATCGAGCGCACGCAGGGCATTCCATTCACGCAATGGATGGACCATGAGGTGCTGGTTCCGCTTGGGCTCCGCCACAGCGGATTCACCCTCACGTCGGAGATGGTCCCACAGCTCGCCGCCGGCACCATGTGGACATACGAAGGCCGGCGATTCCCGGCGCCGACGTTCCCCATCGGTGAGTCTCCCGCGATTGGATTGTACTCGAGCGTGACGGATCTCTCGCGGTTCGTGAGCACATTGTTCGTGTGGGGGCGGGGACCGCACGGCCCGGTGGTCGCGCCCGGGTCGCTGGCGGAGATGTGGCGACCGCAATACGACACGACGGTCGATGGCGTGCGCTACGGGCTCGGATTCGCGATCTCCTCGCTCGACGGTCACCGTCGGATCGGACACTCCGGTTCGGTCTACGGATTCGCGACGGACCTCGAGTTCATGCCGGAGGACCGGCTGGGCGTCGTCGTGATCGCGACGCTCGATGGCACGATGCCGGTCGCCACACGGATTGCCGATACCGCGCTCCGGCTGATGCTGTCGCACCGCACCGGGAAGCCGCTCGAGACGCCGCAGGACTATGTCGCCGTTTCTCCCCAGACCGCCGCCCGTCTGGAAGGCTGGTACCACGCCGGAACGCGCGGCATCTATCTCGAATCGCAGCAGGGGATGCTCTACGCGCGCTCGGCGCGTGGAGGACAGCGCCTCGCGCTGCGCGCGACCGCGCACGATACGCTGATCACGGATGATCGGCTGGGGTTCGGCGATCGCGTGCTCCCGCTGGGTTTTGCCCTCATTGTCGACCGCGACACGTTGTGGCGGGCCGAGGTCCCACAGCCGACGCCCCTGACCAACCGCTGGGTCGGCCTGATCGGCGAGTACGGCTGGGACTACAACTCACTGATCATCCTCGAGCGCGGCGGTCGGCTGATGGCCCTCGTGGATTGGTTCCAGGAGTATCCGCTCGCTGAGGTCGGGCCCGACACGTACGCGTTCCCCGAGTGGGGATTGTACGACGGTGAGCACATTGCGTTTATCCGCGACCCGGACGGGAAAGGCACCACGGCGGTTGTGGGTGGCGTGAGCTATGGTCGACGCGCGCTCGGGCCGGACGATGGCTTGCAGTTCCATATCACGCCGGTCCGTCCGATCGAGGAGCTGCGGCGCGCCGCGTTGGCGGCGCAACCGCCGGCGGAGTCCGGCTCATTCAATCCGACCGATCTCGTGGACGTGACCTCGCTCGACTCCACGATCAAGCTCGACATTCGCTATGCCACGTCGAACAATTTCCTCCGCGTTCCCGTGTACACCGAGGCCAAGGCCTACTTGCAGCGTCCCGCCGCCGAGGCGCTGGTGCGCGTCAATCGCATCCTGCGACGCCAAGGCTACGGGCTCCTGATTCACGATGCGTACCGCCCGTGGCACGTGACGAAGTTGTTCTGGGATGCGACGCCGCCCGAGGGCAAGATCTTCGTCGCCGACCCGTCGCAGGGCTCGAATCACAATCGCGGGACCGC
>Ga0210409_10001001_pt1 | contig 39705 bp, 40 predicted proteins | sample IncBWH17MmetaG_FD_161649 | JGI IMG/M metagenome (GOLD analysis project Ga0210409, IMG submission 161649) | Forest soil microbial communities from Barre Woods Harvard Forest LTER site, Petersham, Massachusetts, United States - Inc-BW-H-17-M | ecosystem: Environmental > Terrestrial > Soil >... | reverse complement strand
CAGCAGCCCATCCTCGAATTCCGTACTCGGCAGTAACCTGTTCAAGACTCCTGGAACTTTTCTCTATCTTTGGTGGGACGAGTATGATCCGAGTCCCAATGTCGAATACGGGTCCATGATCAAAGTCGGATTTACATCGACAGGCGGCTATACTGAGTACAACAGCCTCCACGCCATCGAGGCAAACTGGGGGCTACCCTACATCACCAGCGTCGTCTCTGGTGACTCTTCCATGTCCGATATTTTCGGAGCATCCAACGCGCCAGGCGCGCTCTCAACCAGCTTCACACATTCTCCCAGCACTCCCCAACCCGGACAAGCCGTCACATTCACCGCCACAGCGACTGGAGGCGCCTCACCGTACAATTATAGCTGGACGTTTGGGGATGGATCATCAGCTACAGGGATAAGCGCTACCCACACGTACTCGAACACCGGCTCCTACAGCGTAACACTAACGGCGAAAGATTCGAACAACACTACCACAAGCAGCGCACAACAGATCACGGTCTCAACACCCACCAGTCCACTGTCAACTCTCACCTTCCTCTATGTCGGCCTTATCGCCGGGGGAGCGATCAGCGTGACCGCGTACCTGGCAAAGTATCATTCGCGCAACCGCAAACTAGCTAGCATGGTCAAAGATGCTCGACAGAACCGCTCAGGCCACAATTCCAAGCCGCGATCGGATTAGGCACGCTTCCGTCTGCCCTGGTCGACCACTGACTGGCGAAGACTTGACACACCTGCGGGAGGGGTTTCAGGCGACAGGCGCAGAAAGAACCCTGATCTTGAATCCGTCGGGGGTCGAGCAGTTTTTCCCGTCTTTCCTTGGTAGAAACTAGCGCTTCCTGAAACGTCGGACAAGCCTGTTCTATGCCATGATCCGCTGATGTCGGCCGAGACACATGTTAGCTAGCGGGATAGGCTACTCAGAATCTCAGTGCACCTCACACTCGGGACGCGAAAGTCGCAGTGGGGTAGGAATGAACAGAACGTAATCTTCTCTCCGATCCGTGGCAGACTGTTACATTTGAGGCCAGACAACTGCAGAATAAGCCCTGATCAGGAATCGGGACCGGCGGTCCCGTAACCACGTTTATTCCACGCCTCTCTCTAAGGGAAGAGTCCCATTACGAAGATCACTACTCAAGCCGATTCTGCGCCCTGAAACCGGAGACTCGCCTAGAATCGTTTCAACCGGCGAACGTCCTCGGGAAAAGAGGGGGCCAACAATTTTTTTCTCGCGAGGCGCGAGTGCTCTTTTGGAGAGATTTTCCGAACCGTTAATCCTCTTCACTTGTGCGCGAGGTCTAGCCTCATTTCCCATGTCCGTTTGAAGCCTAGTTTGCTGTAGACCTTGCGGCCCCATCTAGCTCGCGTGCAGCATCAACCGTTCATACTTGTTCCTCCGACACCATTCGATCGCTTCCCTCACAACCGTCCACGCAACGCCCCGCCGGCGAAAGTCGGGCAGTTGAGGTAATTAGCAGACGGCAACCACCCGTCCCGGCTCAGGATAGGACTGGCGATTATTGAGGGGCGAATAGAGTCGCTATGATTCCCAGGACCAGCGCGATGCCTCCTAGGACAAAGTCGATGATGTAGATTCTGCTGGTCTTCGCAAACTTTAGCAGATACGATATTACTACGATCCCTATCAGAGCCGAGGTTGCGATCGCGATCAGAACGCCCGTAGGCTCGACGACCCGTATCGCCGTATCGACTTGTGCCTTGCTTAGGATTAGAGTAACGAAGAAGGCTCCTAGCGATGCGGGAATGTAGGCGAGATAGGATAGCCGAAAGGCCTGCTCTGGTTTGACTCCCATGAGCAGCATTGTTGATACTGTCATCCCGGATCTGCTCACACCAGGCAGAGCTGCTATTCCCTGCGCGATTCCAACGATTACGTAGTTTTTCAGTCTCATCTGTTCAAGCCCGACAACGAGTCTGGGTTTCGCGCGCGAGTATCTGATATAGAATCCGATTCCTATCAGCACTAGTCCCAGAAGGACCATGGGGAAGCCTATGTTGTAGGGGCTGCTTGTCAGGACCTTGTCCGTCAAATAGTACAACGGGGCTCCCACCAAGCCGGTAACTATCGTAACTACGAGCAGGTAGACGACTAGCCTTCGATCGTTGAAGAGCGAGCGAATGTCCTTCCGGAAGTAGACTACCGCTGAGCCTACTGATCCTATCTCCATGAAGAGGCCGAACGCATAGGCTACGGCCAAGGGCAGGGAGAACAGGAGTGTGGAGGCGAAGAAGATCTGGGTCTTGCTGCTGATCGGGAGCCATTCAGACACTCCCTGGACGAGTCCCAGAATAACGGCGTAGAGTTCATTCATTCAAACGATCAACCGTCTTTCCTGATTTCGACCTAGATGTTCAAGCGTCTCGGGGGGGCGGACCCTTTTTTAGCCATTTGGAATCCGCCAGCTCGGGTCGCTCTCTGAGCGATGATTGCGTGGGTTACAGTATCCTTTCATTCTCTATGCCAAATCTTGCTTTGTACTCGTAGCAGGAGTTTGATAGAATTTGGCGGATTCTAAACCTAGCAAGGTCTGGGAGCCTTACTCGAAGATGGTCAAGATGCAGGAAGAGGACTGGGCAGTTCTAGAGTCAGTGTACAACGATTACCGGTATAGGCAGGGAGATCTTCAGCGGACAGAATTCATCAAACGACTAGTCGCCAAGGGCGTGACCTCCTATCTGTATCAGCTAAAGTCGAGAACGCCGGACGCGCTGGTAAAGATCGCTCAAGCCAGCACTGCCCTCGGAAGCCAAGGCTCCCGATAGCACCATTTCTTAGAAGAGCCGATCGGAGGCTCGACCTAGCCCATTCTAAGAGAATACGAGAGCGAGTTTTTCCCTGAGAGGAACAGCTTACGGGGCAGGGACCCCTGAGAGTCCAAAGCAAAACGCCTTGAAAACGGCCTAGGGGTCCATTATTGCTGCAAGATCGAATACATTGTTGTAAATCTCCCATATGGAACGAGGATAGAATCCTGCTAAGATCCGGATGGCAAGAGCATCCCTAGGAAAAAAATGCGCGCTAGTCCTGCGACGCAGACCCGGCGCATTTCCCCCTTCAATCCTTCTCCCTCCGGAACTCTCGATAAACCAGAACCGCCGCGATCACCACCGCCGCGACGCCTAGTGGCAGGAAGTATGCTTGTAGAGTGTTAGCGATCGCCGTGCTGTTTTGGCCCGCCAGATCCCCGAGATAGACGAGCGCGATGTCCCAAACGAGGATGCCGACTGCAGAGTAAGCGAGGAATCGTTTGACGTCCATCTTTACAAGTCCCGCAGGAAACGCGATCAATGTCCTCAGCAGCGGGACGAACCGGGCGAGCAGAACAATGCTCCTCCCGTGCGACGCGAACCATCGCTCGGTCGTCTCCAACCGCTTCTCGCTAAAACGCACGATGCGGCCGTATCGTAGTACTGCTGGTCGTCCAAGATAGTTGCCGATCCCGTAGTCGACCATCGTCCCGACCAGGCTTCCAAGAGTCGCGACGGCCACAGTCGACCAGAATTCCAGTCTGCCCTGCGAGACAAGATATCCTCCGAGAGGCAGAACGACTTCGCTCGGGATGGGGAGCGTCGCGCTCTCCGCAACCATCAATACGAATATTCCGAGATAGCCCGTCTGGTTGAGAAGATTGACAATGGTATTGAAGATTAGATCGGTGAACGCCATTTTTGTAGATCCAGGATGAGTTTCTCTCTGAGTCGTTTTGCTTTTCCTATAAGCTAACGCTTGGTCTTTGAAGTCGAGCAGAATCTCCGAGTTCGATTCTAGTTCCTTTGCTAGAGGCTCTTGCGGTACAGAACGCCCAAAGACCCTCCGGCCAATCGAAGACGTTGGATCCTTGTCCATCGACTTTTCACGGATAATCCCGAGAATCCTCCGATTACGACTAGTCCGGGTCCTGAAGACGCTCCGGAAACCGTTCCCTCTCTGGCCAGTAATCGCAGCCTTCGCCAGACCCTTCCGGAAGCTCGCTCGCCAAGGTTTGACATATCCGCGGCTGACGCCTAGGCTGAGGAGCCCCTTGCCAGCATGGTCCCTGTTAATGATGCTGCTGCTCGGAGCAGGAGTCGGATTCTACGCTTCAACCATATTCAACGAAGTCGCCGGAATAGGAGGCCCAACAACACCCGACTTTACGATCGGGACCAATCCAGTCTCCATGACCGCTCCGCAAGGAAGCTTCGCCTCAATCACAGTCTCACTAACCAGCCTCAACAGCTTCGCGGGAAGCGTCAACCTGAACTATACTCTCTCGCCAGATATGACAAACGTCACCATCGCCCTAAACCCCAGCTCTGTCTCTCTACTAACCGGATCAGGATCCTCAACACTCACCGTATCCGTCCCAGCCTCAGCCCCACTGAGCGCCTACACAATTACTATCCGCGGAGCTAGCGGAAGGCTAAGCCACAACGTGACCAGTATCCTGAGAATAGTCCCGCCTCCCTCTCCAGACTTCTCGATCACCTCCTCTCCGTCCTCGATGAACGTGACCCGTGGCTCATCAACCAGCGCCACCCTCACACTCACAAGCATCGGAGGCTTTGCTGGACAGGTCAATCTGACCACGTCCATCTCGCCCAGTAATGGTTCTAGTCCGACCCTAACTCTAAACCCGAACCGAGTCACACTGCTATCAGGCGGCACCGGAAACGCAATCCTGACCGTGAACACTGGCGGCGCAACCTCGCCGGGAACCTACACAATCGTGGTTCTCGGCGTCAGCGGGACCCTAGCAAACAGTGTCTCGATTACTCTGACAGTACAGTAAGACCCTGAGAGACTATCTGAAACCTGACTCTAACCGATTCTCTCCATATCTTTCCAGGATCAGCATCAATCATTTGTAAGGGTCCCAGCCCGAACGCCTACTAACAGACACGAGGAATTGACGGAGAATGTTTCTTCTCGGCCACAGCTGCTGGAGCTACCTGTTCTCGAAGACGACTGGCCGAGAACTCAAAGTCAACCTCCCCGCGTACCTCGCGCTCCTCTCCGGAATACTCCCCGACTTCGACATCTACTTCCAACCGTACATCGTACATCACACGTACACCCACTCGCTAGTAGTAATCGTCCCGGTGATTATCGTCCTGACCTACTTCTTCGGAAAGCTAGGATTCGCCTTCTCCATCGGAATACTATCCCACCTGCTCGGCGACTTCCTCGTCGGAACAATCCCCATACTCTATCCAGTCCTTCCCAACTCGGACGTCGGACTGAATCTCGGAATCCCCAGTCTCGCAGACACGGTTCTTGAGGTTGGAGCATTCGCCCTAGTACTGGTCTACGCCTACTGGAATGGTGATTACAAGCTGATTCTCAAGCCCTCACAGGAAAGCCTGATGCTGACAATCCCCTTGTTCACCCTTGTAACGCTCACCCTGCTATTCGCGGGAGATCGGAGCATTCCGCTAACAGAGTTCGCATTCTCAAGAAGAGCACTGACAGTGATCACCCTCGGACACATTCTACTTAGCGGAATCCTTGCTCTCGGAGTTCTACAGGGATCCAGATGGTATCTTGGAAATAGAAGGACCAGACAGAAAACCAAGTTAAAAGCTGCGTCGACTAAGCCTGTCGGGTAATGCTAGGGTTAGGCGCCGCCTAATCCATCTTTTCCAACTCGGCAAGGATATATCCCGAAAAATGTGCGATGGACCTGGACTCGGATACTGTCAATTCATGCCCTAGGGCACAATTCGCCCTTATCCGACCAGTCATCTAGATTTGCTGGATTCAAAGTCGAGGGCTTTTAGATCCGGTGGTATTATACGAGCGAGCATATCGAAGGTCCGAGAAGACACATTCCAAGCCCCGTTAAGCTCCTGATACTAGTTCAGTTCTTTGTCATCGCCTATCTAGGATTCTGGATGGTCGAGAACTACCAGAACGACCTCTACTTCCAGGCCTACGTTAACTCGTCCCTACAGGGGAGCGGGTTCACCGTAGTCGCACTAAGCAGTATAGGAATCTTCAGCGCCATAGCAACAGGTCTCTATCTGAAACTCCGCAGCACGCACAAGGAGCTGGAACACCTCATCCTAACGGAACACTCAGCTCCAGAAGAAGAACAGGACTCGAAGGGAATACTGGCACCGCATGTCGAACAACACCTTATCGAGATGATCAGAAAAGCAACACCAAGAGAAACAACCGGGGCGGGATCGGTCCCTGTGCTAAAAAGGGAAGAACGCTGAGCCTCGACGGATTTCCTAAACCAGTGCTATATTCCTAAACGAAAGAGTAAGACCACGTATCCTATGCCCGATCGAACGAAGCTGAGCTTGCTCGTTCCTCTCGGACGGCGTGTGAAAGTGATCGGGACCTCGGTGATAGAGAAACCCTTCTTCTTCGCCCTAATCAAAAGCTCCGCCGTGATCTCGAAATTCCTCGCAACGAGATCGTCTCTAATGCTCTCGATAGCCTTTGTCGAGTAAATCCTGAACCCTGAAGTGACATCGCTAGAATGCATTCTGAAAGCGTTCCTCAGGACCCAGTTCGTGGACGCGCTGACCATTCTTTTGAACCAAGGCAGTTCTCTTACCAGTCCACGGCTCTTCGATCTACAACCCACCACCACATCAGCCTCTTTCGTGGCTTCCAAGAGACGCCCGATCTCTTCCGGATCATGGTTCAAGTCAGAGTCCATTGTAAGAACATAGTCCGATCTAGGGTCAACCAGACTGAGACCTTTCTTGGTCGCCTTCCCAAGCCCCATTCTCTTCTCTTGATACACGACCCTAACCCGCGGGTTCCATTTTGCTAGCTCGCTGACCTTTTGCAGAGTAGCGTCCGTTCCTTCTACGACGAAGATCACTTCGTAATCTCTGTTCAAGGCTTCGAGCGATCTTATCAGGCGACCCGAGAACTCGTCGATCACCTCCTCCTCGTTATACAACATAATGACTGTGCTGATCTTCGTGATTCCTATCAGATCTCCATTCTTTGACCTAAACGCCTTAGAGGTTGTTTGGGCTACGACACCGCGTCGGATTTAATACTACTTGGACCCGGCAGAAGTTGATGATTGACGCTCTCGAAAGCATGCTAAGGACTCCTAGCTAGACGCGCCCGGTTCAATCAGTCCCCAATGTGGATCATCGGCCCCGTTTCTAGAGGTTTAGCAGTCCGATCCCTGCTCCTCCCTGGTTCCAGTCTTTCACTATAGCACGGGACTTGTACTTGTCTCGGACTTCCGTCCAGAACCGTGGAACATCGCCTACGTGAGAAGGCAAGCCTGGGACTATGTCGTGAAAAGCGATCATCCCCCCTTCGGCCACTAGCGGAGCATACGTGGCGAAGTCCGATTTGACTCCTTGATAGGAGTGGTCCCCGTCGATGAATAGAAAATCGATCAGCCTATTGTTCAATACCTTTCGAGTCAGGGAGAATGTCTCTACGTCATGTGAGTCTTTACGGACCAGTGTCACTTCTTGTCCGTCTCTTGCGAAAGAGCGGAAGACGGGCACCATAGCCCGAGGATATCCTCCACCAAAGCTGCCGTTTGGCTTGTCGATGCTGATGAGCGTAGCCTGAGGAGCAGCTACTCTCGTCAGAAGGAATAGAGTTCCACCGTTCGCCGTGCCTATTTCGACGACAATTCTTGGCGAAGTCTTGACGATAGTCTGCAGAAGCTGAGTAATCTCTTCCTTAACCTGAATAGGTCTGACCGTGAGGAATGCGCTCCAGGACGAGTATATCGTATCCACGAGCCTCTCCACTGAATGGTTTCTCGCGTATTCCTGGCTGAGCTTTGCGAGAGTGGCTCTATACAAGGCGGCGTCGGAAAACGATGCCAGCTTCTTGAACACTGGCCGTGCGAACCACGAAAGCCGCTCTGACCGAGCGGCGATTTTCTCGTAGATCATCCTGATTTACCCTGTCCGGTCACTGCGAGTCATCGGAGATCTTAGAGCCCTACAGAGAATTGGTCCGGACGTGTAGAGGAGTACTATGGCAACCAATGCGAGGAGTGGGGTAAGATAGTACAAGCTGTTGTAGGCTGAGGAGTACGAAGTGGTGATTCTCGTTCCTTGGAACAACAGGGAAGTCTGATTCGAATTGAAGGTTACTCGCATAGGGACTTGCATGTTAGAGGCTGATGGATAGACTACGAACCCAAAGGAGATGGATCTTATCTCCCAGCCAACATCGACTCCCGTGCCCGCGTTGGAGAGATCTTGCACGACGTCTCGACGTGCAGAGAAGTCGGTTCCGTTGGAGGGAATAGTGACGCCAAAGTTGCGGTAGGATCCGGTATTCGAAGGAATACTGGGATTACCGACTAGGTAATACAGGGTAACGACGCTTGAGAGGTATGTCAGAACTAGTGAGACTCGAATCGCGGACGAGGTAAGGTTGAGACCTGAAGACGTTCCTGAGAAAACCAGCTGGGTCCCGACTAGCGGAGGAAAATAGATTATTGCCCTAGCGGTGAGGAATGCCCAGATCTGGGGATTAGCAACCCCGCTTGCTTCGATGCTGAGGGTTGGCCCGTTTTGAGACCATTGGCCGGAGTCAAGGTTCTGATTTTCCGAGGTTTGAAGATTCCACGAGTCGGCTAACAGGTTGAACGGGGATAGGTTTTCCATCGTGTTGTATTTGTCTTGGTAGCCGTCAGGGAAAATTAAGACTGTTGAGATTAGTGAGGCTATAACGAGGAGTGGCAACAGCGGCCTCAATCTCTCTTCCAGACCTCGTACAAGTAAGAGTCGCCCGGGAAGTTGAGCAGTGCGACCCTTGAGTAGTGACTCATCACCCATCCTGAGACGCCGGGTGTGCCGGACCATCCTTCCCAGAGTAGAGTGTCCGGGTAAGGAACGGGCCCGTTTCCACGAATGAAGATCAAGGCTTCGACATTGGACCCCCAGGATTGTTCAAACTGAACTGGTGACACCAGACCAGATCCTTGATGCTGGAACATAGCCGTATCGGTGAAGCTGGTATTGAACACGTCATCGAAGAATCCTTGCACTTTCCATATTGATGAGTTGGGTGGAACAATCAATCTGTTGGCATAAAAAGCGATACCCGCCTCGCTTGTCCAGATCAGTTGCGCAGGTGTGGTAATATTTGCCACATAGTGCCCGACATAACCTTCGCCCGCGTTGTAGACGTTGTTCACAAAGGCGTTCGGCGGGTAGCTGTTCAGGCCACTGTAGGCGAATACTGACGCGGCGACGAGAATGGGGAGGAGGATTATCAACCGAGCATAGCTTGGACGGCTCTTGAGGACTGAGATGGTCTCAAGTAAGGTTACCGCGCTGAAATAGCCCAGGACAGGAGTGAGGAACCAGAAGTAGTGTGGAAACATCACCTTGGGAATCAAGGCAAGAAGGGCGAACACTGCCATAAACCAGATCGCTAGAATCAACTCTCCCATTCTCTTAGTTCGACTTGATCTCAGACCCGCAAGAATCATACCTGTTGCTCCAAGTATGAGAAGCGGCGAGAAGACCTCCCAGTACGATGTCAAGATGAGAATCTTCTCTCCTTGTGAAAATCCAGCTCTGAGACCTGTTTGAAGGGACAGAGACTGAGTTACGAATTGGGGGAAGACTCCCCAATACAGAGTAATGACTCCTAACATGCTGACCACCGCGGCAAGAGCACCCAATGCAGTCCTAGTGAAGCATGCTAGGGCGTTTTGGAGAGATCGTGTTTCTAGGAAATTGTTGGCAAAGACGAATCCGAGTAGTGCTACCAGTCCAAATAGCCCGGGATACCATGTAATTGCAGCCAAGCCAAAACAGACGCCGGAGAGAAAGAGCGACGGGCGAGTGTTGGATAAAGCGAAATCGAGTCCGGCAAAGATCAGAGTCACGAAGTACGTGAATTCCAGCGTCGCCGAAAAAGGATAAGGAAGAATCGGAGGAAACAGAGCGTAGATCAGACTACCTAGGAATGCTGCGTGCTGCTGCGTTGAGATTTTTGACAGTACGCGAAAGACGAACACTAGGCCTATCAGGAATACTGCAAAGTTGAGGGTTCGTATCCATGGCAGACTGGACTGGGTGGTGGCTGCCTCAACCGAGAGGAACAAGTATCCGAGTGGCGGCTGAGGAAGAGTTATTCCCGCATAGGGGATCACTCCTTTCGTGATGGCAAATCCCGCGTAGGTGTAAATCGCGTCATCGCTGAAGAAGGCGCCACTCATAAGGAAGGGAAGGTGGGCGATAACGGCGGCGGCTAGCAGAAGAAGCGTGTACCTGGCGTTCTTCCTTTGCAGCAACCTTGAAACCCCGTATGCCATGAGAGAACTCGGCTTTTGAAGCGCGTTCTGTGAATACACACACCGTCAGCGAGGCGTGGAAAACGTGTCAAAAGCGTCCTAATCTTCTACGGTTTCCCTACCGGAAAGAGAATGAAGCACCCAACCGAGCGGAAGACAGGTTATCGACGCCACGAAAAACAGTTACTGAAGCAAGCTTCCGGTCATCGATGGGTTGGCCGTCGCTTCCGATCGTAAGTTCAATCCCAATCATGTTTCAGCCCTGCGTCTGACCGTTTATAACTTATTTGCCAATTTGGTTCGCGAGATCGAAGGATGCTACATGCTGCAGAAGGAGCGCGTCACATTTGTTTCTCGACCCAGACACGAGGAGCCTTTTTGGTAATCTCAAGCGGTAGCTTGTATGTGGGCTCCTGAGGCCCGTAAGACTTCGCCCAGCCCACCATCTTTGGTAGGCCTTCTTTCAGAGTGTGCTTTGTGTTGTAGTCCAAGAGCTCGATTGACTTTTGCACGGTTGAATAAGCATGCTTCACTTCGCCCGGACGTGCTGGGACATGAAGCGGCCGCATTCCAGATTCCATTGTTCCCAAAAGAAGCTTGCACGCATCTCCCACCGAAGTCACTTCGTCGCTCCCAACATTGATTGCCTGCCCCCTCGCCTCGTCGTAGAACCCTGCGTTTGCGATCGCGGGGGTGACGTCTTCTATGAATGAGAAGGCCCGGGTCTGCTGACCATCCCCGTAGATGATTGGTGGCTTTCCTCGGAGAACCCTGTTGATCCATATTCCGAGAACGTTCCTGAACGGGTCCGCAATGTTCTGTCTTGGCCCGTAAATATTGTGCGGTCGAAGAATCACATAATCGAACCCATAGGTTCGCGAGAATATCTCCAGCATGTTTTCACAATAGACCTTAGCCGCACCATAGGGATCTTCAGGCCTCAGATGAAGATCCTCGCTGAAGGGAGGACTCTGACAGCCGTACGCGGCCATTGAAGAGGTGAAAATGAATCGCTCCACATCATTGTTCACCGCCTCTACCAGAAGATGATTCATCGGTGCAATGTTGATCTCGTTGATCGCGACAGGCGAAAAAAATGACTGTCCTTCCGCTGCATAAGCCGCCAAATGAAAGATAATGTCTACTCCCTTAACCAGAGGCTTAACCTCGTCGTGCCTCCGCAGGTCCGCTTTCACAAAAGTCGAGTCAGGATTAACGTTAGCCTCATTGCCTCCTGAGAGATTGTCGACGCTGACGACCTCGTGACCTCTATGGATGAGCTCATCAACAAGCCAGGACCCCATGAAACCGGCCCCGCCGGTGACCAAGATTGTCCTAGTTTCCAAGGACGCCTATTCCTAGAAACTCTGACCAAGTCGGCCCGCTTATAAATTTCCGGATACTTGTGGACTGATCCTGCAATAAATCTCATACTGATGTTATGTCGATAGGTCGCGGTTTGTCGGACTCTGATTAGTTAGTAAGCCTAGGATCTCCTAGTTAGGTCGCCTAAACCGAATTCTCGTCCTAAGCTACACAGCGCTATCGTCTTCAATTGGCACAACGGGTCGTTGAATTGTCTCCCATATCTCGATAGTCGAGAGACATTTGATATATGGCGGGTCGCCGAGCGACTCTCTTGGAAGGCAACACAGATGGCTGAACCTGACGCCTCGTTCTGGAAGACGAAGAGAGTGCTGGTTACGGGTGGCGCTAGCTTCATCGGTAGCCATCTTGTAGATTCACTAGTCAACTTTGGATCCCAAGTAACAGTTCTCGACAACCTAAGCAGCGGGACCCTTGATAACTTAGAGACAAGTTTTCCGCGGATCAAATTCGTAAAAGAGGATCTCGAATACTCAAGTTTGCAGAACCTCGTGAGCTTGTTCAGTGGAAACGATGTCGTGTTTCACCTAGCAGCCACACATGGCGGCAGGGGCTACATCAACTCACACCCGGCGGACATCACATCGAACTTCGCAATTGACCATCATGTCTTCGAGGCCTGCGCGACAGCCAATGTTGGAAAAGTTGTCTTCGCCAGTACCGCATGTGTGTATCCTCCGGTGCTTCAGAGCAAAGTCGGCTCAAACTATTTGCTGAGAGAGGAGGATGCTCCTATCGACCATCTCGACCAACCGTTGAGCTCCGACCTAGAATATGGTTGGGCCAAGCTGATGGGAGAGATGCAGCTAAACTCGTTCATTAAGCAGTATGGCATCAAAGGTTGCAGTGTTAGATTCGTTACTGCTTATGGACCACGCGAAAACGAGACTCATGCAATAGTCGCTCTTATTTACAAAGCATTTGAGAAGATGGACCCGTACATCATATGGGGAGACGGAAACCAAGAGCGAGACTTCACCTATGTATCTGACATAGTCTCGGGTACTCTGCTGGCGGCGCAGAAGATATCCGATGGCACTCCAGTGAACCTTGGAACCCAGAAAAGGATAAGCCTCATCGAGATTGCGCGAATGATATTCGACATTATGGATTTTCATCCCAGAATCAAGTTCGATTCTTCTGGACCGGTAGGGGTCCTGAGCCGAGCTCTGGACATTTCAAGAGCTCGGAGCCTTCTAGGATGGGAGCCAAGAATGAATCTCGAAGAGGGAATGAGGAGCACAATCGACTGGTACGTAAAAACGCACAAGCCCAACGGGGGAGTCGTCGAAAAATTGCTCTACGAGCGGACACAACAGATTGCAGGCTCTTGAGACCGTTGTTGCCAGAATAACCGTTGTAATGCCGGTATTCAACGAAGGGGATACCATACGGTCGACTCTTCTAGAGGCTTCACAGAAGATACCAAGGACATACGACAACGTGGTCTTTGCCGTTTCCGAGGACGGAAGCACTGATAACACAAAAGACGCGTTAGTCTCTATGGCATCCGAGATGCCGAATCTTCAAGTACATCTCGGACCAAGAAGGAAGGGCTATCCCCGGGCCGCGAAGGATGCGATCCTCGGCGTCGATGGAAGAACGGAATACATTCTCTTCATGGACTCCGACGGGCAATACGATCCTAAGGATTTTGGGACCCTCTGGCGCGAGATGAAAAAGAGCGACGCCGACATGGTAGTTGGGAAAAGGATGAATCGAGCTGAAACTCCACTAAGGGTCTTCCTTTCTACGGGACTGAGGATTCTAGAAAAAATAATGTTTCACACGAAGCAGAGGGACGTTACGAGTGCTTTCAGGCTAATGCGTGTTGGTCCGGCTCAGAGCGTTGCCCGCGGAGTGAAATATTCAAAATATAATTTCTGGCTAGAGTTTACCGCCATCGCGTCGCTTCGTGGCTACAGGATGCAGGAAGTTCCCGTGGTTTACCGGGCTAGGGAAGGTACAAGCAGAGTCTATTCAGGATCCAAGATCCTCAAAGCAGCAGTCCAAGAGCTAACCACCATCTTCAGCATATGGCGTGACTATCATATTCGAGGGATTCGGCGAGAAACAGGTTGCCAAGCAACCGCGACCCTGCCGTCTCCGTAGTTATCGTCCATGTTAGGGGGTTCGAGCCCCTCTACAACACCCTGAAGTCCGTCCTCGAATCTGACTACGAAAATCTCGAGGTCGTGCTTGTGGACAACGGCTCGACAGATGGATCAACCCAGCGCGCTGAGAACGCGTTTGAGGGCAAGCTAAGAGTTCTAAAGACCTTTGAGAATATTGGATTTGTTCGAGCATGCAACTTCGGGCTGAAAAAAATAAACTCCGTCTATGCGGTACTCTTGAACGACGACACCGTCGTGGACCCACTCTGGCTTGCTAGACTGGTCGAAGAAGCCGAGTCGGATTCTTCGATCGCGGCTTGCCAGCCCAAGCTGAGAATGTTGAGCAATCCGACCTTTTTCGAGTACAATGGCGCTTGCGGAGGAATGATGGACCTTTGCGGAGTGCCCTTTACAAGAGGCCGGCTTTTTGATCGAACCGAGGAAGATTTCGGACAGTACGATAAGACTGTAGACGTTTTCTGGGCCAGCGGAGCGGCAATGTTCCTCCGCCTAAAGGCAGTAGAAGAAGTAGGATATCTGGACGACCTTTTCCACTTTCAGATGGAAGAGATAGACCTGAGCTGGAGACTTCGCCTCAGGGGATACAGGGTAGTGTCCGTTCCATCGTCAATCGTCTACCACCTAGGCGGGGCGACTCCCGTTCCGAGAACATCGTTTCTCAAGCATCGCAACAACCTGTTAACTCTAATCAAGAACTACTCTACTCCTTCGCTCGCGCGCTTCTTTCCTATACGGATGCTTCTCGACCTCACGTCACTGGTCTACCTTGCGGCTAAGGGAAACCGAAGGTTTGGGATGGATGCTGTGAGATCATATGCGTGGATGATGCTGAACTTAAGACAGGTAATAGGAGCAAGAAGAGCAGCACAGTTGATTCGGACGGTCTCGGACGAATCCATAAAATCCAATATGGCCCAGCCAAATATCGCCTTACAATACTATGTTATGAAAAGACAAACGTTCAGCCAGCTTAGCGGGCTACCCCTGACGAGAGACTCCTACCTCAACAAGGATGCGATTGCAACGGGGAAGAAGGGACGAATTCTCGAGGTTGGAAGCGTCTTCTGAATGTCGGATTAAGGGTTCTTGCTTTGAAACTCTCTCGAGACCCAGGATTCTCAGCCTCCGACCCGGTGACCGCCGTTGCGACGTCCTCGGCACGGAAGAGTAACCTGAAGGAACTACTGGCTGTTGCTTTCATTCTAGTGGCGGGGTTCCTCCTACGCTTCCCAGGAATCTTGAGTACTGGCTTCCTCAGTGACGAGTCAGTTTACTATTATGCCGCTTACGGGATTCAGAAAGGAATCACCCCTTACACTCAGATAATGTTACCGCATCCCCCTGTCGGCTACCTATTCCTGATTCCCGCGGTAGTTCTTGCTCAAAGGAGCCTGCTCATCCTCCGGACATTCAATCTCCTCACATTTCTAACAGACGCATTCCTCTCCTACCTGCTCTTCAGAATATTGCGGCAACAGAGCCCCAAGTCCTTCAATCCTCTGCTCGCTTTCGCGCTCTTCACATTATACCCCCTACCGTTCACCACAACTACCCCTCTCGAGTTCACGGTTTTCGATATCCCGATTCTTCTGGGAACCATTTTCTTTGTAAGGGGTCTAACCAAGAAATCGGCCCCACAACTTGTCTACTCTGGCTTCCTATTCGGAATCGCAGTCATGATCTGGTTCACCGCAGCATTCTATGCCGTTTCCATCATAGGCTTTCTCGCAGTCTATCGGTCGCGATCTGACAGGAGTCGATTCCTCAAGATCTTCACAAGACAAGCGACAGCCATCCTCGTCGGTGGATTTGTCGCGATCGGCCTCGTCCTCGGACTCATTATCACCTGGGGAGCGCTTCCCAACTTCCTCGTTCAGAGCGTAGGACTCCAAACGAGTCTTAGAGCAGGTTTCACATTCGGCGAACGTCTACACCACATCGTGTTGGCGACGCTCCAACTCCTGCCCCTGTTCTTGGTGGCGGGCGTCGGAGTCTACGAAGTATTTCGCAGGGCTAGATCAGGAGCCGATCCCTTGATCTTATTGCCTCCTTGGGTCTTGGTCACTAATCTTATCCTCGTTTTTGCCATCCCAAGAATCGTTCTGAACCACTACGTTGCGTATTTGATGCCTTTCCTAGTCTTTGCGGCTGCAGGCTCAGTCGAAAGGCTTGCTCACTTACTCTATCAGATACCTAAGAGATTGGTAAAACCGATTCCATGGGACATACTCCAATGCGCACTAGCGATCGGCTTGATAGCGAGTGGCGTCCTGATATTTCCATACCAAACGGGTTTTCTCGATAACAGCCCGTACTCCGTGGCCAGCCAAACTGTGGGCCATTACGTGGAAAACATTACCCTGCCTGGAAACGCAATATGGACTAGCGAGGGAAGCGTCGCCTACTTTGCGTCGAGACTAATTCAACCGCCGAATTCGACGCAGTGGCCATTCCAAGCAGAGTACAATGATATCTTCAACACAACATACGTAGATTCCGACGGGATCACGCAGAGGGGCTTGGCTGCTGTTTCTCCAGCTCAGTTCGTAGAGGCTTGGCAGTCACACAATACGAAGGTCTTGGTCTTCATCTTGGGTAACGGGCCTGTTCCGTATCCGGACGATTTCCTCTGGTACGGATTCCCGGGAGCCGTAGGCGTGATGCAGTGGGTGAGTCTGAATTACAGCTTAGTAAGGACATTGACATTTCCGAGTGTTAGCTATCAGTACTATGTCTGGCTGAAGAAATAAATCGCAAATCACTTACCATCGGTCCGCGTACAGACGATTCCATCTGGGACGCCGAGGCTGATTTTTGCGTGAAAATGCGTGAGAGATTCATCGACTTAAGAGTAAGGGCACCGAAACCGGCAAGAGTCAACGACAGAGCCCAGACCCCATCTATGAGCACAATAACGCTCATCGCGAGCGCGATCGTAGAGAGGATCCCCTCGGCAATTGCAATCCTGTCAAGACGAATGCCCCGGTGATATTCGTTGTTGAGATCTCCATCAGGGCCTTGCTTTGGAGTTCTGAAAAAGAAACCTGTCTTCCCTCTCATCCCATTCAAGAAGCCGATCATGATCGCTGTAGTCATGCAAGAGCTGGTATAGGAGAGCAAGGGTAGAAGGATGAGGTTCCGCAGACTCAGGATCCTCTGGATGCGAAGAGCATAGACCCCTGAGCCAAAAAACGTCACTAACGGTAAACTAACAAGAAAAACGTACATCGGATTAGAGAAGATCGAGTTCGAGGGAGCACTCAGTCCGAGGATGAGCCCAAGAGCCGAAACGAACGTGACCACTATCCAGCTGAGGCCTTGGAATGGCCCAACCAAAGTTGAGAAAAGAACTAGCCTCTTCCACAGAGGCAGGCTCTTGCAGCTAAGAATCTTTTTCCCGTTAGCGCTGACGTAATTCGCCCAGCCCTGAGCTACGCGAGCTGCCTGTTTCTTCCAGACCTCCAGGCTCGGCGGATCCTCGCTAAATATTCGAACATCACTGAGGTAGACTCCTCTATATCCAGCGCAGTATATTCGGCAAGACAAATCGGCGTCCTCGACGATCGATTCGTTCATCCAGAAACCAACCTCTCTGAGAACGGCCATAGAGACCAGAACGAACCCTCCTTGGAACGAGTATGGAGCGTCAATTGCGTAAGCGCCCATCTTTGAAACGGTATCTCCTTGGTCAAGCTGCAGGGCAAATAATCGCGTCGTCCAACTCTGTTCGCGGTTGTAATGGCCTACTCGAAATGAGACAAAGCCAATCCTAGGATCGTGATTGGCCGCGCTCAGCCCCCTTCTCAGGAGATCTGAAGGAACAGTCGAATCCGCGTCCAGCAGCAAAACATAGTCCCCCTCCAAGAGCGGAGCTGCATGTTCTAACGCACCGCTCTTGAATCCAGCCCGGCCTTTCCTTGTCGAGACTACGCTCCGAATCCCTAGACTGTTGAGCTCCTCGATCTTTTGGTCGATAACCTGAATCGTCTCATCGGAAGAGTCGTCGGCTATGACCACTAGAAGGTTGTCTCTGGGGTAGTCGAGTCTCTTGAGAGCGTCCAGAGTGTTACCAATCACGAACTTTTCGTTGAACGTGGCTATTAGAATCGAGACCAGAGGAGTCGCTGTAAGGGTCGTGCTCTTGCCTAGACAGCTTGGATAGCGGAACATGCTGAGGAAAAGTACTACACTGTAGTACGAGAATACGAGCCCGGGGATGCTAAACGCGAGAGAAGTTCCGGCGATAAAAATCCACGAGTCCAACTTATCAACTCCATGCGGGTGGGGAGACTGGTGAAGGTTTCATGCTGACCACGAGTTTTCTGAACAGTCGTCAGATATCCAATGAGACTATTCGACCTTTTAACAAGTCTTCTTTTTCTTATGGCGCTCCGATTTTTCTGGAAAACACTATTAACTCGCATCATGGGGACGCCGACTCGGCCTCCCACTTGGCTCTCAAGGCGGTCTTCTTGGATCGTGATGGTATTCTCAACTACGACCGTGAAGACTACGTGAAGAGTCCCGAAGAATTCGAGGCGCTTCCCCAGATAGGAGGACCGCTTAGAAGGATTCGGGAAAACGAATTTCTGATAGTTATCGTCACGAATCAATCTGCGATTGGGAGAGGGCTCACGACTCATGAGCTGGTGCGTGAGATTCATGACAAGATGCGCAAGGAGCTTGAAAAACAAGGCGCCTCAGTTGACGCTATCTATTATTGTCCTCACACCCCCGAAGACCATTGCGACTGCAGAAAACCTCAGCCTGGTCTGATTTTGAGAGCCACCAAGGAGCTCGGGATCAATCTGAAAGAGTCCTGGCTGATCGGGGACAAGGAGAGTGATGTTGAAGCGGCGAGAAGGGCGGGATGCAGGGCGATCATAGTTCCGGCCAATGATGACGGTCTGGAAATAGGCGTACGCAAGATTCTCGCAAATGAAGTCTAGAGTGAGGGAGGTCAGTCTAAATGGAGATTCGAGCTAGAGCTCCCCTCAGGGTCAGCTATGCCGGCGGGGGGACGGATGTTCCACCATACCCAAACTTGATGGGAGGAGTAGTTCTCTCCTGCACCCTCAAGAGTTATGCCTACTGCTCGATAACCCCAAGAAACGATCGTACAGTAACCGTCTCCAGAGAGAATGAAGGAACCAATCTCACTTCGGAGGCCCTGGACAAGCTAGAAGGAAAGGGCGAGGTGGAGTTTGTCCGTGCGGTAGCGTCCCGCTTCTCTCTCGACAAGGGATTCGACGCTAGCCTAAGGTATGATGCGTTGCCGGGCACTGGGCTCGGATCCTCTTCGGCTCTGTGTGTATCGCTTGTGGGAGCTTTCAAAGAATGGAAGGGCAGCTCTATGACGGACTACGACATTGCCAACCTTGCCTACGAAGTTGAGAGGAAAGACGTTGGCATTCCGGGAGGAATGCAGGATCAATACGCCTCCACATTCGGTGGTTTTAACCTGATCGAGTTCAAGAAGGAAGCGACCGTGGTCAACGCTCTACGGATAAAACGGGAGATATTGAACGAGCTTGAATACAACAGCCTTCTCTGTTTCACCGGGACCACAAGACGGTCCGGTGGGATTCTTCAGAGACAGATCGAATCATACCAACATCGGAACCCGACAGTTATGGGGGCACTGGAACACATGAAAGAGCTGACATTGCAAATGAAGGATTGCCTGCTAACGGGTAACCTCGTCGAGTTTGCGGAGCTCTTGAACTCGGAATGGGAACTGAAAAAACAACTTGACCGGGGAATTTCGACCGAAGAGGTTGAGAAGCTCCTTCATGGAGCCAAGACTAACGGAGCCATTGGCGCGAAGCTCCTAGGCGCTGGCGGAGGAGGATTCCTGTTTCTGTACTGCGGTCCCGGAAAACAGGTTCAAGTCGAGAAGGCCGTTGAACTTCTCGGAGGCAAAGCATATCCTGTGAGATTCGACGAGGATGGACTGCAGACTTGGCGAAGCAGGTAACGCGAGAACCTAAGCTGGCAAAACCGCATCTATCGCCGAGACCGCCCCAAGGGACTGCTCGAGAAGTATCTCTCGCATTGGCATCTATTCAGAAAAGTATCGAGACGAAGCAACGATTCTCTAGAGAGTGCCTGAACGAGGTTGTGGAGATGGCACACGAAGTCACAGACGCACTAAGTGAGGGTCGAATGGTCGCATTCTTCGGAAACGGCGGAAGTGCGGCGGACGCTCAACACATTGCGGCCGAGCTGATCGGCAAATTCAAGAAAGAGCGGCCACCGCTAAACGCTATCGCTCTGACATCTAATACGTCGATACTCACTGCGATCGGGAACGATTTTGACTTTGACGAGATTTTTTCTCGGCAAGTCCGCGCGAACCTAGATGAAGGTGATATAGCAGTGGGAATCAGCACTAGTGGCCGTTCGAAGAATGTGATCCTCGGCGTTCAGGAGGCGCGGAAGATCGGAGCTAAGACCATTGCCCTTACCGGTGGAGACGGGGGACAACTCGCACCACTATGCGACCTGAAGGTGATTGTGCCTTCAAGCGACACACAACGGATACAGGAATGTCATATTATGATCGGTCACGTCGTTTGCGAACTGGTGGATGACGCGCTTGGAAGTACCTCCCAAATTGGTAGGTATCAGATTCGACGCAATCGTACCACCCGCAGTACGAGTTCATAGCCTCGTTTTCCACATAACCCTTAAGTGGGAAAAATGGAACGTCTTGACTAGTTCAAGGTCTGAAAACCGGTAGACGTGGTCGTCAGTTTGGTCCTTTCTTGGTTCCTTGAAGCACTTCACCGGTCAGCCGAAAAAATCAAAGAATACACCGGGCTCAGAGAAACTCTAGAGAAGCCTAGTAAGGTATCGCTCTACGGTCTCGGACTGAGCGGCCTTTTTCTTATTCTGGTCGGCTTGTGGCTTGTGGTCGTTGATCCGAACATTGCTGCGACAATTGTCTTTGCTCTCAGCCTATCCGGATTTGGAGCATTCAATCTGATCTCTGCACTTAGGAAAAAGCTGACTCTTTCTCGCACAAACCAGCTTTCTCTAGTTGGAAATCTCGTTCTGTTCGTATCGCTGTACGCCATTGCGTCTCGATTCTTCTTCGTCAGCTACACTACGGACACCGTTGTTGGGACCTACATGGGAGTCTTGAGGGCGCTACAATTGCAGAGCCCGTACGGTTTCTCAATCAAACCCCTTCTAGACAAATTCGGCTTTTCGCCCTCGTTCTATACTCCAGGCGTCGACGGCACTTTTGATTTTCACTTGGCGTATCCTTCGCTCAGTTTCCTATCCATTGTCCCATTCTACTTGCTGGGGTTGCATGACGTAAGAGATACTGTCTTCATCTTCCACATCGTTTCCGTCCTCACCATATTTGCGCTGGCTCCGGCGAGGTTGAAGAGTGTTAGCGTTCTGCCCTTTACTTTGTTTTCTGTAGTGATTGCTGGCAGTTGGACAGATAGTGTCTGGGCCTTCTTCCTGGTACTCACCGCGGTTCTATGGTACCGTCATCCCAAAGCTAGCTGGGTCTCTCTTGGGTTCGCGGTTGCGGTGAAACAGATTGCCGTCATGATCGCCCCGTTCCTCCTGATCCGGCTTTGGAAGGAGACCCCGAACTCGTCCCTTCGAAGTCTGGCGAGAAGCGTCGGTTTGATGGTTTCAGCCTTTTTCCTGCCCAACCTCCCGTTCATCATCTCTACCCCGAGCTACTGGTGGGCCGACGTTGTGGCTCCGTTCCTTCCCAGCGCCCCCTCGCAGGTTCCAGGTGGAATAGGTTTGTCCGGCTTCCTCCTCGACATCGGGATTGCTCTACCATCCTCGTTCTTCCTAGTCATAATGGGAAGCGTCTCCGGCGCTCTTCTGTACCTCTACTCCAAGCACTACCGCGGCTTGAACAGCCTAGTCTTCGCCTTTCCGATTCTCATCTTCTTCTTCTACTATAGATCTTTCCCCAACTACCTGGCTTACTGGCTCTTCCCACTGGTCATTGAACTTTGCAGGCTTGGAGGACCAAACCTCAGACTGACGTTTGCACCTCGACTCCCGAGCATCGCCTGGCGCCCGCCTACAGGAACCTTTCTCAGAATCTTGACGCGACGACTCACCCCATCCTTGATGATAGTGATGGCGCTAACCGTGGTTTTTGCCGGAGTGTCTGGGGCTTACATATCCCAGGCGGCGAATCCGAAGACTTCGATCCAGATCATTGGTGTTACGGACCCTGATAGCATCGGGGCAGCGACCCTGATCAACGTGGCCGTCACGAACTTGCAGTTGGCATCAGTTTCGCCGATCTTCTTTGTCAAGTATAGTCCGCTGCCATACATCTGGGTGAACAATTCGACTGCTCTGTTGAAGAGTGGCCATTCGGGATCTTATGTGATCAGGGCTCCTGACGCCCTGAGCGCTGTCCCTCGAGGCGACCAGTTCCACATCATGATATACGACAAGTTAACGGGACAGTTGCTGGGCGAGTCATCATCGTGGAAGGCAGACATTCCAGCTCCATCCATAGAGAATCCGGGGTTGAAGTGGTGGATTCTCGACCCAAGTGTAGGGACAAGAGTTCCGTTCAACTGGAGACTTTCTCCTACGAACACTGACCCCGCGTTGTCTGGCATCGCGCCTATCGGCGTCAATGGAACGGGAGGCGTGCAAATGACCCTGAACTATACGTCTGCCGTGGCGGGGGTCGAGAGATTGGCGTTGTCGCAGAGGGTCTTGCTAAACGCCACGAGTGTGAGCATTCATTTCAACCAATCGCTCACTACAAACATTGCAACCAACTCAATCTTCGCGGCAAGCGTGACTGATGGGACCCACACACTGTACTACATCTTCTCCAACCGAGCAACACAACGGACCATCACGCCGTATTCTACCAACACAACCGTCATCATCCCGACACAAAGGTCCCAGTGGACCACTATCACACTGAGTCCCCAATCGATCTGGAATACTGAGAGTTGGGCAATACCTCAGCAGGTAACCTTTACCGTATTCTTAGAATCGAACTCCGTGGGGATCTACTACGTCGGCCTTGACGGAATCAATCCCGCCTAGCCCACCATCGCAACCATCGTTCACCTAGGCGGTGAGCACTTGTTTCAATTTTGAAACCTCCTCTTGGTGCATTTTGAAACGCTGCTCATAGTTGCGGTCGGTGTTTTTACGCAGTTGATCCTGAAATGCCGAGTCTTCGATAAGTCTCATCATTGCCTGTCTGACTGTCTCGGGACGCGCATCATCTATCTCAACAATTGCGCCGTCAAATATGGAACGTAGGAGCGGGTCTTCGAGGACTATTGTTGGGATTCCTATTGCCAAGTACTCATGTATTGCGTGAGGTACCGTGTTTATCTCAGTACTCAGCGACAGCGCCACGTCAGCACTTCTCTTGAGCGCTTCGTAACTTGCATCATCAAGATAGCCCGGGTAAATCACGTTGTCCTTAGGACTGAGCCTAGCTATTCTATGACCTAGCTTTTCACGCTTCCCGGTGATGACAAGAAGATAGTCTTGAAGTCCGCTGACCGCTGCAATCTCCTCCTCCAAGAGCTCTTGGGGATGTCCACCGTGAGCAGCGATAACTAGGAAACGGTGGGGTGGGAGTGGGTTGGCGGTCCATTCGCGATCCTTCTTTGTAATAATAGTTGATTTCGGAATGAAGTCGTGGTAGGTGAACGCGTCGGTCGCGCCTCTCGCACGGAGCTCTCTGGTCCAGTTGTTGTTCGGCGACATGTTAGAATCGGCATGTCTGGACGCGAATCGTTCTAAGGCTGCAATCCCTTGCGAGAGTATTGGTTGGCGGAGCGTCTTGATACTCCAGATAGCGTGGTGATCAATGATCAGCTTGAATCTGTAGAGAGGTTTCATGAGAACTAGGAGAACTGGGAGAAATATGGGCGGGTTCTGAGCAAGCACAACCCTCGGTCGCTGTCTCTCCAGGAGCATAAGGGTTCTGAGCGCGAGGAGTGCGTAGCGTAATGGAGCGGCCAATTTCTTGCCGAAGAGGACGTTGAGGAAGACGACTCGGCCGCCGACCAAAGAGCCCACCTCAACTAGGGTCGGGGAGAAAGGTGCCCATGCTATCAGCAAGGGTCGACCTGATTCCGAAGAGCTTCTCAACACCAGTGCTCGGCCGTATGGGCTTGTGCGGGGTCCGTTATTATGCTCGCAATTGTTCGTCTGAGCACTGATGACGCTCAGTCTATGTTAGTGGCAAGAAAATAGATCAATGCCACGGCTAACGGAAAGAGAAAGATTGCATAGTAGAAGACAAGCAATCCACTCGCGGACATAACCCCGAGTGCGGCAATGTCAGTTCTTACCTTTCGGTTTGAGAAGTCGATATTCCATATTCCCAAAGCGTAGAGGCTTAGAGCCAAGACGGCCAACATTGCCGCGACGTTGAAGAAGAGTGCAGGGAGGTACGAGCCACCAATCGGCTTATCGTTGGGAGGAAACTGAGCGCCGACTATCGGTCCGAACAGATATGTAAGCCCGAGAACTTCTCCGATGCCGAAGACGCCCCAGATCAGGGGAAGCATCAAGATGCGCTTCTGCATCGCGAAACAACTGCGATTTTCAGCCACATGTTGATATAAGGATTTGGCGGTTCAAAGAATAATCGGAGCATGAATAGGTGAATTTCTCCAAGGCATTGTTCAGAGCCTGGTTCTATTTCAGGACCGGCTACAACACCTACATCGCCTTCTTCATCGGCTTCGCAAGCAACGTAATCGTGATCTACAAGCTGGGAGTTTCGGAAAACAGGTTCCTTGGACCCTACTTTGCCAGTCTCACCCTCTTCGCAATACTTGCACTCGCCATCCTCATTCCGATCAGCATCTCTGCAGGGCTGTACCACATGAAAAGAACTGGAGCCTATGCAGCTGACGCGTCCGTTTCCATAGAATCAAACCCGTACATCTATCGCGTGATACCAGGAAAGGAACAGGAAGTATTTCTCCCACTGTGGATTCTGACCGTCCGAGGCTTGGCCAGGGTGCTTGATCAGCAACGAGCTATGACACCTGAAGAGAAGTTGGAATTGGAAGACACATTGAGTAAGGCTAACGCTTTGTTGAAAGGACAACTGGTCGGAGTTACAAAAGGTCAGAACACAGGGGGTTTCCCTGTGACGCAAGGCGATCAGTAGAGCCTTCGCCAACAGTCGAAGAACATTGAACAAGGAAAATGGAGGTCTGCGGGCGACGGCGGCTCCATTCAGAGTGAAAGATAGCACTTTATGCCCCAACAGGGCGGCCAAATGACTCTAACGGCCGTCACGATAAGCGATAGGCAAGAGACCTTTCTAGACGACGTACAATTCCTTTGTTACACGACTGGCTATGAGCCAATCGATCGACGGAAGGGTAGTTCTGAGAGAATCGAATACATCACCCGTCGATACAATGCTGCAGTCAATGAAGCTCTCCGAAGATTCCCAGAGACCACGCGCGTTCTGATAATAGATAGTTACTATCTCCAGCAAGAACCGGTTCGAAATTTCATTGAGAGATACAGCAACTCAAGTGCGATCGTAGGAGCATCGATATGGTGCAGACCGATGACGCATATTTGGAACAATCTGCAATATTATGATGTTCTCTCCGTCAAAGAATGGGACGACAAACGATGGCATTCAGAAAAGAATCTCCCTCATGGACTCGTTCGTGTAACTGCTGTGGGAGCGTGTTGGGTCTTTCCTAGAAATCTTTGGGGTGGAGGATTTCGAGTTGATTCTACAGGAGAGTCGCTTGTCAATTCCAAATCGCTAGATACCAACAAAGTAGATGTATTCTTAGACTGTGATATTCGTCTCTGGCGGACCCGGGAGACAAATCCGGACATCAGAATCTACCCTTGGAGCAAGCGAGTTCGAGTCTCCCTAGGAGAACTTAGACGGAAGATAATCTAAGATGGATTTTCGGTTCCTCTATAATCGATACGTCAGAAACCTCCGCCTACAGGATGGCTATCGCTGGACTTTCGGCCTAGGGATCGCACGTGAGAAATGGCTTGAATCGACGATCCTTCAGAAACGTCGCTGCTTGGTAGATGTTGGAGCCAATGTTGGAGCATGGAGTATCCCTGCATCCAAATTCTATGACGAGATAATAGCCTACGAACCCAGCCCAAGACCGAGAAACGCCCTTCTGAGGAATCTCCGATTGAATAATGTCAAGAACGTCGATGTCAGACCTTACGCCCTTGATTTTGAAGGTGGGACCCGGGATCTTTACACGTACAGGAACAATGGCCACGACAGCTTCTATGCATCACGCGGAGGCTTCGAGATGACCGGCAAGAGAGTCAGGGTGAAGGTAACATCGCTCGACGATGAAAAGCTAGAACCATCTCTAATCAAGGTCGACACAGAAGGCTTTGAAATAAATGTCCTGAAGGGAGCGCTCGGAACTGTCAACCAACACCATCCGATTCTGGTCGTCGAAACCCACTTCTCAAAGGATCCCGACGAGATCGAGCGATTAATTCCAGAATACGGTTTTGAGCGATTCACTGACAAACCTCCTGACCTAAGCCAGACATGGCTTGTGGGCAAATCGAAAAGTTGCTAACGGTACAGATTGCTTCGCGTTCGCGGTTTTTCACGTCAGCAATGCAACAGGTAGAGAGGCAGACCCCACACCGCTCATCGTTCGTTAATACTTACCCGGGAGCATCCTAGGAGGCTCATGAAAGTTGTCGAACCTGATCGCAACTCTCTTCTCCGCCGTGACCCGCTACGCGAAGTTCGTCTGTTGAACATCTGGCTTATCGTCCCTTGAATCTTCCAAGATGGAGACTCATCCTTATTCTCTTCGGCAAAGAGTATGCCATTGGCTCTCGCCAGAGCATCTCGTTTAGACTGAGAAGAACAGGTAAACCGCTTTGTTCGCAGAGCCAGTTGTGCTCACAACCATGCAAGTCTTCGGGCACGCCGTACTGTATCTTCTCCCAGACCCATCTCGGGTACAGATAACATCCCCCGACCGCCTTGACGCGGATCCTCCCACCACGTTTTTCGACCTCCTCTGCCCTTAGACCAATTCCTTCAGGCGTGGTCCAGCCATCATAGAATCTCTTCCGCGGCCAAATCCTCGTCTTATCATATATCCAAGAACTTGCTCCTAGGATGCAACCTCCAGAGTACGTCTTGGCAATCAACGCGACGTACTCCGAGATGAGCTTACCGACCTGTTCGCCTTTTTGCAGATAGTAACTGTCGATCATGAGAATATCTGTTGTCTCAGGAAAGAGGGACAGAGCCTCGGTAGCCGCGGTGTTGCGCCTTTCGGCCAAGTAGGACACGCGTTGTCTGGTTTTTTCGTGGCCGAATGGCTTCCACCCCTCAGTATAGTTATGATATGGCAAATCACGAATTGCGAAACTTTCACGATTACGGCTGATACAGACAACGCTGATGTTCGTCATCGATTCAATGACACCCAATCGCGACTCATTCAAAGAATGTTCCGATGAGTCGACGTGCACAGAGGATTAATTTTCATCGATCCCTTGTTACCTCAATGGCTTTTTTGATCCCTAACCACATTCGATAGATAGGATAATCTTGATACCAATAGTTCTTGTAGGTTGAAGGACCTATGTGATTGTGGATGATCGGAAAGTCTATCATCCCGTGTGGATCCTTTGGGACAATCTTTTCATGGACTCGGCCTACGAATCTCACTTTGTTCGAGACCAGCCGCGGGGCGAAGTCTGGGTTCCATATCCCGCGATATCTCCCGTTGTGAAGGTTAAATCTTCGAATCCAATAGTAAGGAAATCTTGGTTCGAGCTTGCCCAGGTAACCTAACAACATTCCAGATGCCTCCTCGTCATTGTCAATAAAGAGGACCCAGTCATACTTTGACAAGAAGTAGTTTCTAGCTTCGGCGAAATCGCTGATCCCGCCTTGGTAGTCTCTCCCTAGGTTCACTATCTTGTATTCGACTGTTGATCTCCTCTATTGAGGTGTTCGACTGGCGTCCGGTGCTCTCACAGCGCCTCCTGTAGTGGCAAGCAGGTGATCTGGATCAATCCACTTGACGAGATAGCGAGAGAGAACCTTCTCGAGTTCGTTCCGTCTTTCGATATCATGAAGTTCAATAAGAATAACTTTGACTCGGCCGTTATCGATTGAATCTTTCATACCTTCCAAAACGAGGAACTCCGCACCTTCTACGTCGATCAGTACGAGGTCCGCAGTGCGCTTCTCCAAAACGCTATCGTAGGTTGCAGTTTTGACCGTTAGGCCGTTCTCCCCGTGGTAGGTGTGTGCTTCACCCGACGGCCATCCTTTCCTCGAAGGACTTGGGTTGTACTTGAAAATCGGCAGAATTGTGTCTGCCGGCGAGGTTGTGACGGGATGGGGATCTGTGAAAAAGACGGTGGTCCCGACTTGATTGCTAAGCGCCATTTCGAGAACAATGACATTACGTGGAACTCTTGAATAAAGAATCGGGAGAGCCTTGGGGCTAGGTTCAACGGCGTAGACTGTCCGAAATCGTCTGGCTAGCAGCCGGGTATGAACTCCCATGTTGGCTCCGACATCGACAGCCAAATCACCTGAGAAATTCTTCAGTGCGCGTCTGACTTCAGGCTCGAAAACGGGATGCTTTCGCAGGAGATACTTTTCGGCGATGAACTTCCAGTCTTTTCTCGGAAGTCGAATCTTCAACCGATTGTACGAACCTCGGGCAGAGGCACAATAAATTTTCCTCCACTCTCTAAGTAGTCTTTCTCCTCGCGCTTGATCTCTTTTAGGAAGTGGTGCGGCAATATCAGAAAGTAATCAGGCCTGTCCCTGCGAGCCTCCTCCTTCGAGACTATGGGGATCTCGGTGCCCACGGTAGCCCTACCCCACTTGTCAGGGTTTGCATCTGTTGCCTTCCTTATGAGTCGATGATCGAGCCCACAATATTGGAGAATCGTATTCCCTCTATTAGACGCGCCATATACGTAGACAGTCTTTCCCCTCTTCACTTCTTGCCTTACAAGTTTGTCTAGATCGGATTTGATCTTTCGGATTCTAGCTGCAAAGTTATGATAGACCCTGCTGCTGTTGAGCTGCATACGCTTCTCTCTCTGCTCCAACGCGCTAACGGCCTCTTTTACTTCGAACTTTCCTCGGTGACAGGCATAGGTTCGAAAACTTCCTCCGTTCACGTCGTTTGTCTCAACATCAAAAATCTCCAGACCGTGCCTCTTCAACAGTTTCTGCATAGTGCTCAGCGAATAGTATTCGAGGTGTTCGTGGCCGATGTTGTCGAAACCATTCTTCTCAAGCATAGTGCCTAGATAGTTCTGTTGGACAATCCAGACGCCGTCGGGAGCTAGGCAGTCAACAACATCATTCACAAAGATATTCGGCTTCTCAAGATCATAGAACATTGCTGCGCAAGTAATAATCTTGGCCTTTTCGCCATCGAACTTCTTCCGAAAGACCTCTCCACTAAAGAAGTCATTGAATATCCAGTACGTTCCTTTACTCGCATCCGGAACAAGATTCTCTGCAGGCTCAAACCCGACCAGTCTTAGACCAGGTTTGTTGTATGAGCGCAATAAAGTGCCATCGTTGCAACCGACGTCGATGATCAAGTCCCCGTCGACCGGTTTAGCAACATTGTAGGCGCTCGTCGTAATGTCCGCAAGGGCTGCGCGCATTGTTCCGCTGATTCCCGAGCGATACCAATAATGGGCATATAGGCTTGCCCTCGGAAAGGTATGCTTCAACTGAACTAGGCCGCAGTGGGAACAGTGAACGAGTTCCAAGGGAGCCCGCGGATGCTCACCACTCGGAGTAACGAAGTCTGAAACATATTGGTTCCCCAGCGACAGGAACCTTGTCAGAGGCCGAGAACCGCAAAGCCGACACTGCTTCGCCACTATAGTCGCGGTTGGCTGAGGCATGGCTATAATCGAAATTTGAATCGACCCCCTATTTCATTCGTTCGCTAACGTAACATCGAGTTCTGTTATCGGATCGTCCGGGAATAACAGTCAACCGATCGAGAAATCCCTGGTCTAGGTAGAAGGCTTGCCAAGATGACGACGGAGCCTGTTCTTGTAGTCCCCGACGCTTACTCGAAGGCGTTTCGTGAAGGGATAATATGCTTCTGGGTTATTTGTACGATCACGGATTAGCCTTGCTTTCATGTCCATCAAGACGGGCAGTCCGCTGATATTGCAGAGGCGCGTGTAGCATGATCCCATGTGTGGAAAGGGCTCGGGAGTCAAGAATCCGTATTTTCTCCATACCCAGACTGGGAAGATGACGCAATTTCCAAGCGATGGAACTTGAACGATCGGGGGAAACCCTCGAGTATCTTTGGGATGGAGGTTGACAAGCTCAGGAGAGCCCCAGGAGTCGTAGAACTTGGGTCTGTTATCGAATAGCCTGTTCAACCGATAGTACCAAATTGGACCCCCTAAGATGATGTTGTCGTCATCGATTTCTTCATACGCGCTGACCAGGTCCTTCAGCGCAGCTGCCTGGTTCAGGTAGTAGGAATCAAGACTTAGCACATGGGTCGCTGATGGATACTTCTCTAACGCTCCAGTCATTGCTCTGTTACGCTTTTCGCAAACGTAGTATGTCTCTTCACGTTGATCGCGGTACCTATCGAAGGTGCTTTTTTCTGTGTAGCAAAAGAAAGGGATCGCCAGGGAGAAGGATTCTTCTTTTCTGCTAATGGTTACAGCCACGTAACTACGCATTACGACCAGTGCCCTCAGATTCCACGTCCCCGTCATTCCGTCGGTTAACGAAATTCTGGAGAATCCAGTTCTCCTTCTGCGGCAAAATATTCATCCCAAATCTCTCCTTAAGGCCCTCCACGACGACTTCGTCATGAACTTCGATGGCGCAGGGAGGAATCGAGTTTGCTTTCAGCAGTTGCGTCTCACAACCTTCCCCGTCCATTTTCATGAAGTCAAAATTCCACTCTAACATCGACAGGTCAAATGGACCCTCAACGACCTTCATGTCCCATCGGTTCTGAGACATGTTCTTCCTTAGCAGAGGTGAGAGAGAGGATTGAGGTTCGATAGCGATTACTCTGCTTGTCCCGTGGAGGTAGTAGAATAGCGCTGTTTCACCGCAACCCGCTCCTACATCAAGAACGGTCTTTCCCTTCAAGGACCATGGTGGGAGATACCAGTTCTTCCAGGATCGCCATTCTCGCCATAGGAGTTCGAAGTAGTATGGAGTGAGTTCAAGCCTGAAGGGACCGATCTTGACAGTGTTGTCGTCTACCATTTTCCAGTTCCAGGATATGGCTAGGTGTTTCAGCCACTCCGTCAATGTCCATCCGGGGTGGCGTTTGCGAAGGATCAATGATCAGTCTCGCTTAAGCGAAGATGAGTAATTGTTCAACTTAGATGTTTCTGGGCGTTCCGATTTCGATACTGAATCTTCATGCATATTCATGCAGGACCTTCCCCAGACCGGATTCGAACGCGTCGGGTCCAAACAATCTGGCTCGCGAAAAAGCACCCGTTGATAACCGACTTCGAAGCTTCTCGTCGCCAATCAAATTCGAAACTTGCACAGCCGCTTCGTCAATATGGTTCCACTTGAAACCTACCCCATCTGAGACTATCTCGCGCGGCCCGCCGGTGTCATTGACGACAGGCACGCAACCCGCAGCCATAGCTTCTACGATCGTGATTCCGAAATGCTCATTCTGCGCACAGTGAACATAGACCTTTGCCTGTCCCAGAATGTCCTTCACTTTTCTCAGAGGAGATATTATGAATGAAACATTGCTTGGAGCTGCGGCCCTCAGGCCTTCGTAATAGGACCTTCCTTCCGGCGCCATGCTTCCTATTATTGCAAAATCAACGGCCGGTATTCTTCGAGCTAATTCTAGGAAAAGCCCCAAGCGCTTTTCTGGCGCCATTCTACCGATGGTTACGACTAAGTCTTGCTTGGGAATGCCCAGGTTATCGTATAGATCTATCGGGCAGGGAGGATAGAGTGTTGTGGATTCGCGTGCCCACCTTGCTCTGACAAACTGTCGAGTGAAATCAGAGACTGCCAGCAGACGATTAATGTGACTGACACGGTTGTGAAAGAATACCTTTGCGGGCCAATAATACAACTTCCACAGTTCTGATAGGCCATCCGATTCTAGATGGCTGAAGTAGTCTGGGAAGTAGCAGTACTCTATGGAAGGCAGTCTAGCGGAAGGCTGGTTAGCCACTTCCGCCGTGTTCAAGATGAGATCGAACGCTCGTTCCGTGGAAACAATCTTTCGCAACCTCGACTGGTGATAAACGAGTCTCTGGTAGAGTACAGCCTTGCGAATCACTGGTCGAAACGGCGGGTAAGTAAGCAACCGAACATTCTCGAAAAGGCCCTGGACTCCAAAAAAATCCTCAAAACTGTCGATATCGAACTCTTCAGTTGCAAGATACACCTCGTGTCCTTCTCTCAACGCCTCCTTGATTGAATGGATCGCAACCCGTTCTCCTCCACCCATCACGCTCATCCTTGGATGAACAACGACGATTCTCATGGCTGCGCCAGAGAGTAGAGTGGGGAACCACTTTTCCGCTGAACATACGCATGAAGCGTGCCCTTGAAGATGTTCACGTCTTTCTCAATCGCGAAGGTTGCCGTCGATAGATCGCCCGTGTAAGCAAGAGAGAACAGGACTTTGAAGGGGAGTTGGAATAAACGCTTGAGTTGGGTCCTGGGGCTCAACTTTCCGAGGTAGTATCCGTACTTGCCCACGTTGTAGGATGGCTTCAAGTTGTATCTGCGCAAGTGATCGCACACAACGTTAGATGTTCTGAGCCATCTGAACCCATTCTTCTCGACCCAACGCCGAACGTATTCGTCTTCCCAGACTGGGATATTCGGCATGCGAATATTCTTGACCGCTTCCGTCCTCACAAGGGTGTCTCCGGTGAAGGCTCTGTCAATCCTGTCTCTCCAAGATTCCTGTCCCATTAGTCTCGCCAATCGCGCCATGGCTCTCGTATAATCGTCGACCCTCTTGTCTCCCGCAAGATAGCTCCAGAGACCTTCAACCCCTCCAACGTCCGGACCGACCATTCCCGTGACGGTCGACCACCAGTCAGGCCTCAGCCTGACATCATCGTCAACAAATGCGAACCACCCAGTATCGACTTGTTCCATAAGTTGCTGGCGGGCTCTCGCGGGGCCCAGTACTGAAGACGTGAGAATACAGTGAACGGGGATTCTACTCTTCACGTGTTCCAGAAATTCGCTGGAGAGACCCTTCAGACTCGGAACTAGAACGTCGATTCTTGAGGGAACTCGATCATCCTTTTCTCTGCTCAGAGAACTAGGGTGACTTGGGACCAAATGGGTGCACACTAGCCTTGGCCCCTCATCTTCCGAGCATCGAGCATCGTAATAGTTTGTCGAGTAGATTGTAAGATAATTCTTCTCTTTGAGACTCGGATTCCTTGAAACCTTTTCTCATTGTCGCCATTCCTCCTAGCATGGACAACGGATCTGGAGCCGAAGGAATCCATCGATTGGCGTCAGGAAAATGCGTTCCTTGCAAAAATGCAAAGCCGTTCACTGAAGAGGAAGCTCGCGAGCGTTTGAACGATCTACCCAGATGGCTTCTTCGCTCAGGTTCGATCGAGAAAGAGTTTCGTTTCAAATCTTACCTCCAAGGCCTGGATTTCGCGTATTCGCTGGGTAAGATTGCGGAGCTGGAGGGTCATCATCCGGATCTTTTCATCGGCTGGCGTCGGGTCAAAGTAGCATTGTCAACACATTCGATTAGGGGTCTAAGTCAAAACGATTTTATCATTGCTGCGAAAGCAGAACTCGCGTATCGGCAGTTCATTGATCGAGCGGTAGAATCTTCCGTTGAAAGAACGACAGTCGGATAAGTGAGGCTCTAGAACTCTAGAAGAAGTCGCTGGACTTTCTCTTGAAGCAACCCTTTCGCCAAGAGACGAGAGCGACGCCAATTGTGCCAGTAGAGACCAATCCCACGACCGCGATAGTCGATGATTGTGAACTTAGCCACGGCAACTTGACTTCGAAAGTTGCGAGAGCAGAGCCACTGCCCGTTGATGGTGTTTCGACCACTGCGAGTACGGAGTATGTTCCGATTTGAGCTGTCTTCGAAAGTGAGTATGACGCTCTGAAGAGTCCACTCCCTATCGAGGTCACGCTCAACATAATGTTGGAATTGTCTGGTCTTGTGAGGTTCAGGCGCAAGTGTGCCCCAGGAGCGCCGAGGGGTGTGCCGTTGGAAGTCATCAGGACGGTCGCTATTACGGTGTCGCCGGGGAAGTAGATCGTCCCTACGGTCACTGTCACCGCTAGAATGGGAGGTCCGGTGGCGCTGACGATAAAGTTGGCAGACGCAACTGCTTCGCCAGACTGGTCGACTGCTTTGATTTGGTGGTTGCCCAGTTGTGCTTGGGGAACGTCTAGGGTGAAGCTGAAGCTGCTGTTGGAAACCCTGGTTGTTCCGATGAAGGCATCATCGAAGGTGATCTCAACCGCTGAGACTGGAATGGTTGTCCCTTGGACGAGAACCTTCGTCCCGACTGGTCCAGTGGACGGACTGATCTGCAACGTGGGAAGGCTGATCCGGATCACGGATATGGTGCCATCGCCGTTGTTCGAAACGTACAGTTCTCCGTTAATCGGGTCGAACGCGATTCCGCGGGGGTTAGCGCCGACTGCGACCGTTGTGGTCGTGTAAGCGGTATCGCCGAATATTGCGGTTACCGTGTTGGAGTACCTGTTCGTCACGTAGACTTCGTGGTCGTTGCTGGCGTAGGCTGCGTATTCGGGGGATGTCCCGACTTGGAGGGTGGCGATTACCGAGTTGTTTGATCCGTTTATGATCGTGACACTATTGGAATTGTAGTTCGAAATGTAGATGTCGCCAGTTGCTGAACTGAATGTTGCACCGTCGGGTTGGGCGCCTACAAAAATCGTACTAATTACGCTGTTAGTTGATCCATCGATGACGCTCACCGTTGTGGAGCCGAAGTTGGTTACATAGATCTCGTTGTTGTAGGGGTCGAAAACGAGGCCTGCGGGTCCACTGCCGACTGGGATGGTGTTCACTACTGTATTGTTGTGACTGTCTATAACGGAAACACTGGCTTGGCCAAAGTTTGAAACGTAAATGTTCTGGTTGGCCGAGTCGTATGTGGCTCTCACGGGGTTGAGACCAACGGTCAAGGTGGTCACTACAGTATTTGATGTGCCGTTGATGACTGACACGGTGTTCGATCCGTCGTTTGCAATGTAGATTTCTCGGTTGACGGGGTCGAAGGCCCCGCCACCCGAACGAGTCTGGATTCGGAAAGACCCGACCACAGTATTTGTCGAGCTAGAAATTATCGTAATATTATTTGTCGCGCTGTCTGTGAAGTACACATTGCCATTGTTTGTGTCGACGATGACTCCATCGGGTGACCCTCCGACTTTGATATTCATGATTGTTGGATTGGGCGTGGCGAAGACAGGACCAGTCTGAAAGAGAAAAACGGCTACTGCTATCAGGCTTGCAAGGAGGACAATTCTACGTGGACCCACGAGAAGTGGCAAAGACGGGTCAGCTGAAAAGTGTTTCGGGACTCAGTGTCTTGTTTTGAGTTGTTCTTCCATTGTTTTGAGTCTGTTTTCTATGGTTGTTAGTCTGTCTAGTATTTCTTTGAGTATTCTTCCTAGTTCTTCTTGTGGTCCGATGTATTGTCCGGGTCTGACTGGTGAGGGTACTGGTTCTACGGGTCTTGGCCGGAATGGGTCTGGAAGGTTGGGGCGTTCCAAAGCAAGTCAGGCCAAGTGGGTATTGTCTTCGTTTTTCAGCGTTTTGATAGTGAGTCTGTACTTTTACGAGTAAGAATAGTAAGCTCCCCAGCGCTTGAGAGAATCAAAGGAGACGGGTACAGTCTCGAATCCACGAGCCTACCCTGTCACCATCCTCAGTTATCAAATCTGTTACCAGTCGACTCAACTCGAAAGAAGTTGATCCTTACGACAGGAGACACAGTTGTTTCGACTTGCGAGGGTAGGATAGTTTGGCTTCGCTTAGGCTGCCAGGATTGGATTCATGATGGAGTCGTCAAGCCGCAGGATCTCTAGGAGCTTTTCGTGCTTTCGGAGGCCGTTCTTCAATCCGCGGACCTTGCGGCTAGTGTTCTGTCCTTCCTCTCTCTGGAGCTGTTGCAGAGCTTCGAAGGTTCGGGGAGCGTCGATCTCGGGCACTATGATGATGTCTTCTGGTGGGCAGACCAGGATCCCAGCAAGACTAATTCTATTCAGGGTCAGCTGAGCAGTGATTGCTGTAGCGATTTCTCCGAGTCTCTCCGTTCCGAAGGGTAGCAGGAGACAGATTTCGGCGAGTTCTGGGGTGTACTTGACGATCTCTTTGGGGCGGAAGCTCTGTTTGAACTTGTCGAGGGCGTCTTGGCCGGCGATCAGCCGGACTGAGTCTGAGCCTACGATGACTCTGAAGTTTTCTCCCTTGGTCGACCTGATGGTGCTTGTAAATTCGGCGACTCTTTTCATGATGTCCGGAGCGTTTTCAAGGGTCAAGTAGGCTATTCCGCCTCTCATTGAGATGTTGCAATCCTTGAGGCCTAGTCCATTGCCGTCCTCTCTCAAGCCGTCCAGTGGATCCAGTGGATAGCGTCTTAGAATTCCAAGGACAGCGTCAGGGGTCGAGTCCACGGCGCAATTTTCCAGAATGTATCTAGAGAGTGCTCTGGAGTTGATTATGCCTCGTTGAAGGCCAGTCCTAATTGTCGGGTCGGACTCGATTATCCGTTCTATGGATCGCCGGACGGCAGCCACACCTGAACCCTACCCATCGTGGACGGATTAGCGTTCAGGCTATTACGATAGCTTCAGGGGCAAAGCCCGTATACCAGGACAGCATTCTTACTTCCCGATGCGCAGGATCACAGTCGAACTAGCTGCCTCAGACATTACGAAAGCGTTTGGGAAGTCGCACAGATTCGATCCCCGGGTCCGGTCCCTAGAGGTCCTCACATTTCTCAAGAGTACTCCTAATGAGGTGGTTGAGATCTGCCGGGTGCAGCTCACCGACCCGGCCGCTAGCATCGTGGATGTTTTTACCCAATCATCTGAAGAGGTAAGTGTACTACAGCAGGAGGCTGTGGACACCTACGTCTGCTTCTACAGAAAACGGCCGATACGCCGCCTTCTGAGCATCGTCTCATCGGTTCCGGGAGGATACCTTTCCACGCCGTATGAGGTGAGAGATGGACGGCTCAGAATGACGCTGTTGGGGAGTACTAGGAGCCTTGGAATCTTCCTCAAGACGCTTCAAAAGGTGGGATTGCACCCCAAAACTATCTCTCTGACCGAAGCAGTCTTTTCCCTCAACTCGCCGCTTGAGCGCTTGACGGAGAAGCAGAAGACTGTCATTATGGACGCGTTCAAGAACGGATACTACGACTTTCCCCGCAAGATAGGCTCCGAGGCTCTTGCCAAGAAGCTGGGCATCCGTGAGCCGACCCTGGTCATTCATCGGAGGAAGGCCGAGCGCAAGCTTTTCGCCCACATGCTTGGCATACCCTGACAGACATGTTTCTCTTCCTCGCCTCGTCCGGGTCGCGAAATGAGAATATAGTATACTTTTCAGAGTAGAAAGGATAACATCTACAGTCCAGAAAAATCGTTCAGAACAAGCCCTGATTAACAATCTGCACATGCGGTTCTCTAACCACTATTATTCCACGTTTCTTCCTAGGGAAAGAGTCCCGTTTCGAAGATCATGATCCAAGCCCATTCCGCGCTGTAAGCGTAAATCCTCGCCGAGAAACGTCCCAACAGGCGAGAGCACTCCACAAAAAAGGGGCCAACAATCTTCTCCTCGCGACGCGCGAGTGGCTTTTGGGAGGCTTTCTTCCGGTTTTTGGCTATTCTACTTGTATGGGTCGCGTGGGCTTCTTCTCGTCGCTCTTTGAGAACCGGACCTCTAACACGCCATTCTTGTAAGTGGCCTTTGCACTCTTTGGGTCAACCATATGCGGCAGTTCTAGCTCTTTCAGGTATCTTCTCTTTGCGGATTCGACGCTGATCTTCAACGTCCGGTCCGTGGATTCCAACTTGATGTCGTCCTTCTCAACCCCGGGCAGCTCAGTGACCACCACCACCTCCTTCCCATTATCCATAACATCCACAAGAGGCTCCCGCTCCTCCTTAACCAGCGGACCCCGCGCCCCCGGCTCCACATTCCCGAACTCGCGAATGACCGGCTTTCCCTCCGGGCCGACTGACATTGAAAACCCATAGACGAACGGCGAGGCAGCCTCCGACGCTTTCGGCATCTCGACTGCTCTCCGCATCATATCATCCATCAACCGGTCCATCCGTTCCATCTCGTCAAACACGTCAAACCACCAGCCGGAACGTGTACGCCGTCGATGAGATTCCTTACGCGGAGCCATACAATGATCTACTAGAAGAGCATGATTATTCGAGACTATATTGGAGTATCTACTCGTGCCGGCTCAGATCATGCGCTTAGCGAGGACATTGATGTCGGCGCCTCGGTAGCCCAGCTCGCCACCATCAGTCGCAGCCCGCCGCAGACTACGCTTAAACCCGCCCCGCGGAGGATGGAACCTGAACGGCACCTTCAGACCAGCCCTCAACAACTCGTGCAGACTCGTCTCTCCCGCTACCACCGACTTGGCTAGATCCTCAAAGCTCGCCTTTCCGAGCAGTCTGAGAAAACTATCATCTAATCCGTCAGCACCGTCACGCTCGCCACGTTTCTCCAGGACTCGTCCGAGAAGGTCCGGAGTGACCTCTCCCCATGCTACGAGAACCTTCGCTGATCGCAGCATTCCCAGATTCGACGGTGTATTATCTAAGAGTCTTGCTTGGAAGGTTCTCTCTAGCTTCAATGACTCCATTGTTCTCTGAACGTCAGGATTGTCCGAGGCAGTCCCTCTCAGCCTAACAGCGAGGATGGGATTCTTGTTGGGAGAGGATTCCATCTAGTTCACCCAGTCGCTCTGCGTCACAACATTGTAAGTCTGCGTGAGCGCGTCAAACACTGCCAACGCTGATGATGATAACGTGGATGTTGATCCAAAAGTCCGGGTCCAGCAATCTCTCACACCGGCCAATCGTAGAACCTGTTTCGGAATCTCTCCCGCAACCAGTCCTAGCCCGCGCGGTCCAGGCAACACTTCCACCCGGACACTACCTGTCTTACCTGTAACGTTGAACGGGACAGTATGCTGAGTGCCGCAGCGGCACTCCCAGCTCCCACAGCCCCGCCGGACGGGAATGATATTCAACTTGGCTTGCACGGTCCCCTTATCGATCGCTGTCCGGACCTGCCGCGCCTTTCCTTCACCAATTCCGATAAATCCGTCACCGTTGCCGACTGCAACAACCGCCCGGAACCTCGACCTCTCGCCCGCATCGGTCTGTTTCTGGACAAAGCCGATTCCTAGAACCTCTTGCTGAATATTTGGCAACAGAGTGTCAACGATCTCCGGTTCCTTGATCCTCAATCCTTGAGTGAAGATTTCCTCCATCGAGATGATCTCGCCTTGTTGGACCTGTCGGCCCAGCTTCGTCTTCGGGACCCATCCAACCTCTTGACCGGGACGCTGGCTCATCGCACAGCCTCCACGGGTGCGGTTGATACTGCCTTCCTAATTTCTTCGAAATGCCCAGACAAATCTTCAGGCTTCAATCCCCGGCTAAGATATGCGCTGAAGCGTTTCTTGTATAGATCCTGCTCGCCCGTCAACTTCTTGGCGTAGGTGGCGATGTGAGCTCCTCCAATCCGTTCCATCGGGGGGAGACGTTCTGGAGAGTGTGGGAGAGTGAGACCTGCGTCCGCAAGCCCTTTCAGGGCTGCGAAGAGCTTTGAGCCCTTCGTCGGTCCTTTGAGCCCAAGGTC
>Ga0210409_10000999_pt1 | contig 39782 bp, 27 predicted proteins | sample IncBWH17MmetaG_FD_161649 | JGI IMG/M metagenome (GOLD analysis project Ga0210409, IMG submission 161649) | Forest soil microbial communities from Barre Woods Harvard Forest LTER site, Petersham, Massachusetts, United States - Inc-BW-H-17-M | ecosystem: Environmental > Terrestrial > Soil >... | reverse complement strand
GTAGCAGTCGCGGGAGTGTTGGGTTGTTCCATTGGCCCACTTTTCAATACGGGCGCGGGACGATCCGTTTCTGCGGTTTCCGAGTCCTTTGCTGCGCGGTCGATTTCAGGGCTGGCCGCATTATTCAGTGTATTCCACTGACTGGAATAGGACTGCTGCTGCCGGTCGATCTCTTCGAGGAATTGCCGAACTCGCGAGGCGAATAGCTGGTCCCCGGATTTGGCGATCCCTTGCGCGATGGCGCGCGCGTCTTCAAACATGCCCATGCGCAACAGGACCACAGCCAGATTGAATCGGTAGCGCGGCTCTCCGGGCATGGCTTTCACGGCTCGCTCGGCCGCATCCCTCGCCTTGTTCCTACTCTGCGGGTCGCTGACATAGAGGAGCGCCAGCGCATCCCACGCGGGGGCAAGATCCGGTTTGAGCGCCACGGCTTTTTCGAGAGCGGCCTGGGCTTCGTCTGAATCCTCTTCCTCGGCTCCGCCTGAAACCAGCAGCATTCCGTCGTAGTAATTAGCCAAGGCGTCTTTTGAATCGAGGGATACAGCGCGGGAAAAATATTTCTGCGCCTCGCTGCGCTTGTCTTCGCGGAAGAGGAGAAGGCCCATACTCTCCTGTGCCGCCACGGAATCCGGATCGAGCTTCAGCGCTTCCTCGATCTTTACTCTAGCCGCGTCAAACTGCCGGCGGCTTACATCGAATTCGCCAAGCGTGGCATCCATTTCGGCGGGCGAAACGGTTCGGACCGGGAATGAATTGGGATCGGGCGGGTCAGGGAGGGCGACGACAAACATCCCGTAGGTGGTAGCCGAAACGTAGGAGTCGAGCTGCCTTTTGAGACGGTCCAGATCGCCGAAGGCCGATTTCGCCGCATCGACGGGATCGTTACCGGCCCCTATCAAGTCGATGTATTTGCTGAGCTGTCTATCCTTCTGCCTGGCGGCGTCCGTCATCAAGTAATGCACCAGGGCCCACGACTCGGCGTAGAAGACGTTCGTTTTTTCCGCTTCGTTGTAATAGGGCGAATCGTGGTCGACGCGGAACAAAACGTCCAGCGGGAGGAGTTTTGCTTGCTTCAGGACGTTGAGTTCCGATTCGTTGGGTAGGCCGACCCGGCCGGATTTGGGCAGCAGCGTAGCGCTCCCCAGGAATGTTGCATAACCTTCGTTGAGCCACAGCGGGATGTGTTGAAAATTCAGATTCACGATCAAATGGACATATTCGTGATAGACGATCAGGTAACGAAATTCGCCCTGCTCATCGGTGCGCAACGCGATGTAATTTTTTTCCTCTCCCGGCAGAAATAATCCCGGCGGATGTGTGTGTCCCTTTTGCGCCCAGTATTCCGGAATGATTTGAGAGAGCGATTTTTCGTTCCTGGCCGCGATGATCACGATGGGAATCCCCGGATCCAGACGCAGATTTTGCGCGAGCGCCTTGGAAAACAGGATACGAATCTGCTCGAACTGCTGGCCGATGCGGCGAGCGGTCTTTTCACCGTCGTTGCTCAGCACGGTGAAATGGGGAGTCGCGGCTTCCACCCACGTTTCCGGCTTGTCGGCCGGGACGGGGACGCTTCCGAGACTTTTTGCGGCGAAGAGGGCGATTCCGCAACACGCGGTAATGCAGAGTAACCGCCGGAATGGCATATGAACAGCTGTATCGCATTGGTTGTTAAGTTGTCAATACGCGTGTGAATAGAAAGAGCGGGTCCCCCATCCTTGCGGTTTGTGCAAGGGCGGGGATTTTCGAGGCGCCTTCCCACTCATACGACCCTGATCGTTCTGGAATCTAAATCCCCACCCCTTGAAAGTCGCAAAGGGTAGGGCACCCGCAGAATCTCTTTCGGAAATTTCAGGGCTGGCTGCGGAATTCCACTTCCTGCATCTCTCCGTCCCAGGGTTGGTTCAACACCAGGACGTAGGAGACACGTACGCTGCGTCCACGCAGACTGGAGCAGGAGGATTCTTTCACGGCGGCGTCCGAGCCGGTGGACTTGAATGACAATTTCGCCAGCTCCGCCGCGTGCAATTTCATGACGATGGTCAGAGACTTCATGGTGAGTAGAATTTGTGGGGCGTTTGAGCAATTCACATCTGTGATGGTGCCGATCATCGAATAAACCTTCGTTGGGGAGAAGAGTTGTTGCGGGGGCGCAGCGGCCGGGGCCGGTTCTGCTTTCGGTGCTGCGGAGGCCGTCGACGTTGTAGACGACGGCTTCGCTTCCGGTTCCGTCTTCCGTTCAATCCGCAGGCCGGGATCGGTCGTGGCTGGTTTTGCCGGAGTGTTGCCCACGGGAGGAGGGGGCGCGGGTGGTTGCCGCGGGGAAATCCGCGCGGCGACGTCGCCTGCTTTGTCTGCCGTGGCTCGATCGCTCGGGGATTGCTGACTGGCGGCAATCGTCCTGCGAGCTTCGTCGGGGTTGGCCAGGCGGTCCTGGAGTGCTGCCACCGCCAATTGGTAGCTGTTCTCCCCTGGGGCGAGCGAAGCCGCGCGCTTCGCGTCGGCCAAGGCCTTCGCGAGCGTCTCATTCCGTTGGGAGTAAATCATCGCCAGGTTTCCCCATCCGGGAGCGAAGTCCGCGTTCAGGGACACCGTCTTTTCGAAGGCATCCAGAGCTCCAGCCGGGATGCCTGCTTTGCCGGCTTTGGCCATGGCCACGAGTCCCAGGCCGTAAAAGTTGAGCGCGTCATTCGGATCGAGCCGCGCGGCCTGCTCGAAGTGCTTTTGGGCCTCGTCCAGATCGTCTTTTTTCAAGAGGATGAATCCCAGGCTCTGCTCCGCCTCTGCCAGCGAGGGTTCGGACATCAGGGCTTCCTCGAGCTTATCCTGAGCGTCCTCGCTCCTGCCGCGAAGCGCGAGAAAATCCGCCGTGCGGGCTTCTATCTCCGGCGCGGAAAGAGTACGCGGAGCACCGTTGGAATCGCCCCCGACGGTGACGGGAAGCTCGGCAGGAGGTGCGCTCACCTGTTTGACGAATGCATCGAGTTTCGCCTGGAGCTGGTTCAAATCGCCGAAGGCGGCGCGCGCCGCTTGCAGCGCGTCCGCACCGCCCTCCACGGCAGTAATGTAGCGCTCCATGGACTTGTTCCCAGCGAATTGCGGATCGCTGATCAGAAAATGCACCAGCACGCGCGACTCCGCAAAGTATACGGAATCTTTATTTCCCGGGCTGTAGTAGGGCGAACTGCGGTCCACGTGCAGGACCAGGTCCAGCGGCAGGAGGGGACTCTCAAACAGGACACTCAAATCCTCTGGGTCGGGCCTCTCCAGATGAACGGCTCGATCGTTGATGGTCACATTGCCGTAAACCGTCGAATAGCCTTCTTCTAGCCAGGGGGGCAATTTATGGTAGCTGCGCTTTAAGATTTCTCGCCCGTAATTCTGAAAAATTTCCAAGTAAGGGAAGTGGCCGCCGACGTTCGATCGAATCCCGATATAAGTTTTCTCCGGGCCGGTAAAGAAAAGCCCAGGCGGCGAATCATGGTTTTTGTCGTAGGGAAATTCGGGAAACGCGCGGCCAAAGGATTTTGCGTCTCTCGCGACGAGGATGCGCACGGGGATACCGGTGCTGATCCGGCAATTCGGCATGGTTGCCTGGAATACGCGAAGCAGCGTTTCAAACTCATCCGCGAAACGGCGGGCCGTTTTTTCTCCGCCGTCGCTGGCCACGATAAAATGGGCTGTGCGGATTTCGACCCAGGGCTCGATCTTTTCCTTCTTTTCTTTTTCCGGCTTCTTCTCTTTTTCCTGGGCCGCACGCGCAACGGGGCAGAACAGTGCAGCGAAGAGAAACAGGGCTGCCGGGATGGCCTTTGCCCGAATGGAATAGCGATGTGAACCGATCATGCCGTTTGAACGTGAACTCGATGAACCAATACCAGTTTACCAGACAAGCCTTCCGGCAGGCGCTGGATTCCTCCCTCATGCGATTCCGTTGCGGTCACACAGGTTGCCTTTGGAGCGGCAGATCAATAAACTCGAACACTCGATGAGACCCGCCCCTGAAAAAATTGGCGCTCATTTGCGATTTCCACTCTTCGATCGGGCGACGCACATCCAGTGAGCTCCCGCTTCAAAGCCCATTGCGCGCTGCTCCTCATCTCTTTTTTGTGGGGAGTGACCTTCGTCGTGGTGAAGAACGCCCTCGCCGATATTTCTGTGTTCGCTTATCTGTCGGCTCGCTTTGTTTTAGGCGCTCTGCCGTTGATATGGTTTTACCGGGAGGATCTGCGGAGGCTTACGCGGGCCGAAGCGTGGGCGAGTGTTCAGGTCGGGCTGTTCATGTCCGGAGGCTACGCGTTTCAAACCGCTGGGATTGCGCGGACGACGCCGTCGAAGGCCGCCTTCATCACCGGAGTGAGCGTCGTGCTGGTCCCAGTTTTTTTGGCCGCATTCTGGAGGAGGAAAATTGGCGCGTGGGCCTGGGGAGGCGCGGCGGCCTCCTTCGCCGGCCTCTATCTGCTCACGGTTCCGAGAGAAGGACTGGCCGACCTGAATCGCGGCGATTTGATGGTGATGGTCTGCGCAGTGCTGTACGCGTTTCAAATCATTTTTATCTCGCGCTTCACGGGAAAATATTCGCTGGGAGCATTGAGCTGCCTGCAAGTAATTCTCGTGGGAGTGCTTTCGACGATCGCCGTGCCCATTTTCAATTTGACGGGCTGGGAGCCGTTCTTTGTGCGCTTTACATTTCAGATGGAGTTCGGCGTGATTGTCACCGCCGTTTTCACGACGGCGATTGCGTACCCGCTCCTCGTGTGGGGACAGCGCCACACCAGCGCGACGAATACCGCGCTGATTCTCACCTCCGAACCCGTCTTCGCCGCGATGACCTCCTATGTCGTGCTGCACGAGCGGTTGGGGGGAAGGCCGCTGGCCGGAGCCGTGCTTATTTTGGCCGGGATTTGCATCGCGGAATGGAGGGGGACGATTCCTTCTGGCGGGCCGTAAATATCAGAAACGGAGCTGTCCCTCTGGATTATCAGCCGTTGCCACGTTCCGAGGGAGCGGCGTTACGTGCTTTGCTTCTCGGGCACCGGCGCATGGGGTCCCCCTGACAGAGTCGCGGTGTATTTCTCCAGCAAGTCATCGAGTTCCTGAGGGCGGATGGGTTTTGCAAGATATCCGTCCATTCCCGCATCGAGACAACGATCCCGATCTCCTTTCATGGCGTGCGCGGTCAGGGCAATGACCGGAATGTGAAGCCCGGTTTGCGTTTCACGTTTCCGTAACTCGCCGGTTGCTTCGAACCCGTCCATTTCGGGCATCTGCACGTCCATCAGGACCAAATCGTAAGTTCCCGCTTCCAGGGAATCCAGGGCCTCGCGCCCGTTTGCAACGATGCTGACGCTGTGCCCCCGTTTCTCAAGAAGCCGTGCGACCAGTTTTTGGTTCACCGTGTTATCCTCAGCGACCAGGATGCGGAGGAATGTCGAAGCGTCCTTGTCGTTGGCGATCGAATATCTGGTGATCAGGCCTTGGGCAGGCTCTGGTTCGAGATTTTCAAGAAGCCGGGAAATTACAGCGAGCAGTTCGGATCGCCGGGCGGGCTTCGTCAGATAAGCGCCGATTCCCAACTGCTCGGATCGCGCCGCGTCGCCTCTTCGCCCCGCGGAAGTCAACAGCATGATCTTCGCGGTGGAAAGCTCCGGTCTTTCACGGACGAGCTTGACGAATTCAAACCCGTCCATATAGGGCATTAAAAAGTCAGTGATGATCAGTGCGTACCGGTCGCCCGCGGCGAAGGCTGCAAGGAGTTCCACAATCGCTTCCTTGCCTCCCTCCGCCGAAGTGGGGATCATCCCCCACCGCCCCAACATCACCTCCAGAATTTTGCGATTCGTGCGGTTGTCGTCAACAATCAGGACTTTCACGCCTTGAAGGAGATCGGAACGCGCCGCGGAGGGTATATCGACGGCCTTTGCACCGGGGACGAGCGGCAACGTAAAATGGAATTTTGTTCCCGCGCCCGCCGCGCTTTCAACCCACAATTTTCCGGCCATCATCTGGACCAGTCGAACCGATATCGAGAGGCCCAGCCCCGTTCCCCCATAGGTGCGAGTCGTGGAGGAATCGGCCTGGGTAAAGGGATCGAAGATCGATTTCTGCTTATCCGCGTGAATGCCGATTCCCGTGTCCGAGACAATGAAATGAAGCGCGCGAGCCGCACCCTCGCCTTGGATCACCGACACATTCAGCGCGACCTCTCCCGCGGAAGTGAATTTGATGGCATTGCCAATCAGATTGACAACGACCTGGCGTAAGCGCGTCGAATCTCCCTGGATGGCTTCCGGCACTTCCGGTGCGATGTCGCAAATCAATTCCAGCCCTTTTTCATCCGCGCGTAGGGCCAAGGTCTTCATCGTCATTTCCAACATCTCGCGAATATCAAAGTCGATTGTTTCGAGGTCGATCTTTCCCGCCTCAATCTTGGAGAAATCCAGAATGTCATTGATGACTGTAAGCAGGGAATCCGCCGAAAGTTTCACGGTTTCGAGGTACTCCTGCTGCTCGGCTGTCAAGTCCGTTGCGAGGGCGAGATCGGTCATGCCAACGACACCATTGAGTGGAGTGCGAATTTCATGGCTCATGTTGGCCAGGAATTCGCTCTTTGCGCGATTGGCGGCCTCCGCCATTTCTTTGGCCTGTTGGAGCGCGGATTCGGCCAGTTTGCGGTCCGTAATATCGACGCTCACGGTTCCAACTAGCAACTCCCCGTCCGGCCCCTCGAGGGGGAACTTATAACTCAAGCGATGATGGAACACTCCATCGGGAGTGGGGATGACCTCCTCAAACTGCATCATGCGTTGTGTACGAATAACCTCCTGGTCTTGAATGCGAATCTTCTTGGCGAGTTCATCGGGAATCCAGGCGCCCATCGGCTTTCCTTGGACGTCTTCTATCTTGATGTTGTAAGTTCGAGCCATGGGCTCGTTAATGTAGACAATACGGCCCTCTCCATCTTGGATCAAAGCAGTCGCCGGGATGTTGTTCATGAATGCCCGGTAGCGTCGTTCACTCGCCTCAAGATCCAGCGCTTGAACAGAAAATCTGCGGTCCACAAGCGATGTCAGGAGGGCGAGTCCAAGAACCATGAACGTCGCCACGCTGATCCCCACAACGCCAAGCGACGAGACTCCCACGGCATGCTTCAAGCTCAGACTATCCAACGGATAGGGCGTGAAACTGGCGGCAGCCATCCCGGTGTAATGCATGACGGGGATAGCTACTCCCATCACCACCGCGCTGACTAATTTCTTCCAACCTCCTGCCGTGGTTTTTTTCCGGGAATAAAATGTCAACAGAAGTGCTACAAACGAAATTACAACAGCCAGAATGACGGAAAGCGCGACCAACGCAGCGGAATAGTGGCACATGGCGGAAAGCCGCATGGCAGCCATGCCTATGTAGTGCATTGCCGCTATGCCGCCACCCATGAAAACACTACCGGCCAGGGCTCGGAATAAACCCATTTCCTGGCGGCTCACCACAAACAGGGCCACAGCAGAGGCCAGGATTGCAGCGAGCAGGGAAAGCAATACCGTCGGCCAGTCATATAACACCGAGACAGGCAAAAGGAGGGCGAGCATTCCGATGTAGTGCATCGACCAGATGCCGATTCCCATCGCGACGGCTCCGCCGCTCAGCCACAGCAGCCGGATTAGCCCCCGCCCAAAGGTCACGCGGCCGGCCAGGTCAAGCGCGGCATAAGACACAAGGACTGCAATGAAGACAGAAAGCGCTATATATCCATGATTATAGGAACTTACGAGATAGTAGGAAGCGACGACAGTTCCACCAGGAGACGCCATTGGTCCACCTCAAAAAATCGTCACCCGTACTACAATTTTGCTGTTTTCACCGAGTCGGGTACCTGAAACCCTGCGCAACCAGGTGCCCAGATTGCCGATTAAAGACTGCCTTTAAGTCATTTAGCGGCAAAGATTTCCAGTCTATCGCGTGGGACCATCAAGAACATGGAGTGGCGCGGGTGCTAGAATGGGACAGCGGGTCCCGAATGGGGCAGAGGACTGTCATCCCACACGTTAACTGCATTCCGTGAATGAGTTGCGGTTGCTGAACTTACCGATTGGGAGAGTACTTCGCATCCACCGGTGAGTACATTGTGGCGCCCGGCTGATGCGATTTCTCGTATTCGGCGATCCTGGGAGCGTACTTCAGGGTGATGCCAATTTCGTCGAGTCCTTCGAGCAGGACGTGCTTGCGGAATTCATCGATCTCGAAGCGGTAGTTTAGCCCACTCTCATCGGTGATTGTTTGCGCGGGCAAATCGGCGGTCAGGGAATAACCCTCTTGCTGTTCTGCGCGACGGAAAAGTTCATCGATCTGCGCTTCGGGAAGTCTCACCGGAAGGATTCCGCTCATGAAACAGTTGCTGTAGAAAATATCGGCATAGTTCGGCGCGACGATGACGCGAAATCCATAATCGGCGATGGCCCACGGGGCGTGCTCGCGGCTGGAACCGCAGCCGAAGCCTGCGCGGGCTAGCAGCACGGACGCGCCTTTGTAGCGCGGCCAGTTCAAGATGAATTCCGGATTGGGCTTGTCTCCCGGCAGGTAGCGCCAATCGTAGAACAGGACTCGGCCATATCCCTGCTTGGTCTGAAGCTTCAAGAATTGCTTGGGCACCATTTGATCGGTGTCGACGTTCACGCGGTCCAAAGGGAGAACGATTCCCGTGTGTTTGGAAAAAGGCTGCATTTCATCTCCGTTCAAAGTAGCGCGGGCTTCAGCCTGTGGGGTTGTACCCTGCTAGGACGAAACCCCACTGGCTGAAGGCTGCGCTACGATTGCGTTACTTACTCCGGGGCTTCCACATTCCACTCGCGCACGTCGACAAAGTGTCCGGCAATCGCCGCGGCCGCGGCCATGATCGGGCTGACCAAATGCGTCCGGCTGTCTTTGCCCTGGCGGCCTTCGAAATTGCGGTTCGAAGTGCTGGCGGCGCGTTCGCCGGGAAGCAGAATGTCCGGGTTCATGCCGAGGCACATGCTGCATCCCGCATCGCGCCATTCGAATCCGGCGTCCATGAAAATTTTGTCCAGCCCTTCGGCCTCTGCCTCCGATTTGACGATCATCGAGCCGGGCACGACGAGGGCTCCTTTGAGGTTTTTCGAAATGTGTTTTCCGGCAACCACGCGGGCGGCGGCGCGCAGATCGTTCATTCGCGAATTGGTGCAGGATCCGATGAACACACGGTCCACGGGAACGTCCACGAGCGCCGTGCCGGGTTTGAGATCCATATACGCCAGCGCGCGCGCGACCGCCTTCTGGTCGTCGGGATCGCGGAACGAGCCAGGATCGGGAACACGGCCCGTTACGCCCGTCACCATTCCGGGGTTTGTCCCCCAGGTGACTTGAGGCGCAAGCGCGGAGGCATCGATCTCGACGGTCGCATCGAATTTTGCCCCGGAATCGGTGGTCAGAGCCTTCCAGGATTGCACAGCCTCCTGGAACTCTTTTCGGCGCGGGATGTAGGGACGCCCTTCCAGATAGGCAAATGTCTTGTCGTCCGGAGCGATCATGCCGGCTCGGGCGCCGCCTTCAATGGACATGTTACACACGGTCATGCGGCCGTCCATGGACAAGGCGCGAATCGCTTCGCCGGCATATTCGAAGACGTGGCCCGCGCCACCTCCGATGCCAATTTTCCCGATGATGGCGAGAATGATGTCTTTTGCGGAAACGCCTTTGCCGCGCTTTCCATTAACGACGATGTGCATTGTTTTCGATTCATATTGCTGCATGCATTGCGTGGCCAGCACGTGTTCGACTTCGCTCGTTCCAATGCCAAAGGACAGCGTGCCGAACGCGCCGTGCGTGGAGGTGTGGCTGTCGCCGCAAACGATGGTCTGGCCGGGCTGCGTGAGGCCGAGTTCCGGGCCGATCACATGGACGATGCCCTGGTTGCGGCTGAACATGTCGAACAAAGTGATACCTGCCTCGCGGCAACTGCGCGCGAGGGCGTCAAATTGCCCGGCCGCGGCGGTATCCAGAATCGGCAGATTCCTGTCCTTGGTGGGGACCGAGTGGTCCATGACGGCGAAAGTCAGGTCGGGCCGGCGCACTTTGCGGCCGGCGGCTCTCAGGCCGGCAAAGGCTTGAGGGGACGTCACTTCATGAATGAGGTGACGGTCGATGTAAATCAGCGAAGGTTCGCCGGGCGCCTCACGAACGAGGTGAGCCTCCCAAATTTTGCGGTACATGGTGCGCGGGTTCATATTTGTGCATCCTAATCTAGCAGGCCTTGGCGCGGCGCGCGGGTTTTTCCGTGGCGCCGGCGTCTCGCCGGCTGTTTTGAATGCGTTGCGGGCCCAGAAACCGCCGGCGAGACGCCGGCGCCACGTCCAGTGTCATGACGTTTTCGCACGAGGTCTATTTAACTGGGGAATAGGGCGCGGATCAAATTTATAATGATTGGGAGCGCCATAAGATTTAGTTATAGTGAAAATCTGCAATCCATGGCGAGAGGAACGCCCGAATCATTCGTTGGATTGCGTCTTGAACTGTCATTCCAAGCGAAGCGAGGAATCTCTCTTGGGTTTAGATCGAAGAAAAGAACGATTCCTCGCTTCGCTCGGGGTGACAATGAGTGGGCTTTTCCGCAAAACGGAAAGGCGAGGTTGCTCTCTGGAAAATGACGCGCACATCCGAGGGTACGCGAAGCGGCGGAGTGAGTGGTATAATCTTTTGCGAATTGAATGGGGAGAATAGCGGAAGGGAATTGGCTGAAGAGGAGTGAAGATTATGGGCATACAGATTCGCGAAATGGCCGCCTGGGTACGCAATCGAAAGGTTCTGGCAACGTTGCTGGTAACCGTGACGCTGGCCATCGGGATGCTGATCGGGACGATAATCTCCGGCCATGCCGGCGCGGCTCATCCCGCCGCGGCTGTGGGGGGAACGCCGCTGGCGATTCCCGATCCCGTGCAGTTGTCGAGCGCCTTCGCCACAATTGTGAAGCAGGTGCAACCGGCGGTCGTTAATATTTCGACCACGCAGGTGATCGAGCAACGCGGAAAAGGGCGCGCAACCCCCGGGCAACGCAATCGCGGCGGCCAATTGGGTCCCCCGGACGATAACGAGCAAGACCAACAGCCGTTCCAGGACTTTTTCAACCGCTTCTTCGATTTTCCCGATCAAGGCCCGCAGGCCGAGCGCAGCCTGGGCTCGGGCGTGATCGTCGATAAGAAGGGCTTCGTCCTGACAAACAATCACGTCGTGGATGGAGCCACCAAGGTTCAAGTCACGCTGCAAGGAGAACAGACTCAGTACACGGCCAAGATCGTGGGGATCGACGAAGAGACCGATCTGGCGATTTTGAAAATTGAAGTGGGCCACGACCTGCCCTTTGCGAAACTTGGCAATTCCGAATCCGCACAAGTCGGCGACTGGGTTCTCGCCATCGGCAATCCGTTCGGGTTCCTGCAAGGCAGTGTCACCGCGGGCATCATCAGCGCCAAGGATCGCGGCAATGTGGGCCAGCAGTTTCAAAGATTCCTGCAGACCGACGCGGCCATCAATCCCGGAAATTCCGGCGGGCCGCTCGTGGATATGGCCGGCCAGGTGATCGGCATTAACACTGCCATCATTACCGGCGGCCACGGCAACGAAGGCGTGGGATTTGCTCTGCCTTCCAACACCGCCATCGGCGTGTACAACCAGATCATCACGAACGGCAAAGTGACGCGCGGCTCGATTGGCGTGAGCTTCACGGAAACGCAGGGCAGCAATCCGATCGTCCTGAAGGAACTCGGCGCAACGTACGGGATCGTTCTGCAGCGCGTCGAGGCGGGCAGCCCTGCGGAAAAAGCGGGTCTGCAGTCGGGCGACGTCATCACCAGCGTGAATGGGAAGCCGGTTCACAATGGAAACGACCTGGTGAATCCGATTGCTTCAACGCCCATCGGCAATTCCGTGCGCGTTACGTACCTGCGCGACAAGAAAGAACACGAAGCCTCCATCACCGTCGCGGATCGCACCAAGATTTTCCCGGATCGCACGGTCAATGGCGGCGGCAATGACAACGGGCCGACGCCGGCCGAATTCGGCCTGCGCCTCGAAGACTTGAACACCGACCGCGCGCGCCGTTCCGGATACGAAAACATGAAGGGCGCGCTGGTCACCGCGGTTGACCCGGCAAGCTTTGCCGAGGATATCGGCTTTGCTCGCGGCGACGTGATTACGGAGGTCAACCATGCGGCGATTACTTCTGTGGCCGAGTACCGGCGAGCCGTCTCGGGCTTGAAAGCAGGACAAGATGTTTTGTTCAAAGTCCAACGGCGGTCTGGTAGCGACCAGTTCGACACGGTGTATCTGGCCGGAGTCGTTCCAGCGCCCGAGCAGTAGCTCGGTAAGATGAACAAACGATGAGCAAACAATGAGCAAAAAGGCCTTGCTGTACATCTTCGGGGCCGCGCTCCTGGTGAGCGCGGCCCCCGTTGTGTCCGGAGCGAGCGAACAGGGCTCGGCGCAGACCACTTCCACTTCCACGACCACCAAGAAGAAAAAGTCTTCCTCAAAATCCAAGAAAAAATCGAAGGTCAAAGGGCAGGCTGCCCCCACTCCCGACCGCATCAAGGATATTCAGGCCGCCCTTCAAAAAGACGGCTCCTACGAAGGCGCGCCCACAGGGAAGTGGGACGCCCCAACCATGGACGCCATGAAAAAGTATCAGGACAAGAATGGCATCACTCCGACAGGCAAGATCGACGCTGTGACGCTTGAAAAGCTCGGATTGGGTTCCGATACCGCGGGTAAGGGCGCTCCGATACCGGCGGTGTCTTCTTCAGTCGCGCCTGCGGATCCACCGGCGAAGCAGTAACAACCCACGACAAGATTCGCATACGCCAGATCACGGCTGCGGCAGCGTAGCTAAAAAATCGCACTGAGTGTTGCGGTAGCCGCCGGGAAGATTCGAAATAGTATCGTCCAGCAGAAGGATGTTCTCGGCGGCGTCGTAAGGAAGCCAGCGTGTCGCTGCTCCTGTCGCATCGTTTGGGTCGCCTGCCTTTGCGAAGCGCGCCCAGTAATCCATCATTTCGTTGGAGAGGGCAACCTCGGCCATGCTCGGTGTATACGGGACCGCGTTGTAGGACACAAAATCGAAATTCCCAGAAACAAAATTAAGCTCCGCGGTGTGGAAAGCGCGCAGCGCATTGAGGCCGGCATCGGTCTCGAACCGGTGAGTGAAGAGATAGCGCCAGACCTTCGGCCTTTGCGCGCCCGCCACCGCTCGAGCAAGACTCCGTGTCTCCCAAGTGATGTAGTAATCGGTTTCTACGTCAATATGCGCATAGTTTGGCGTGGTGTCGAACGAAGCGGGGTAGTACGAAGGTGAAAGTAGCGTGGCGCCAGCCCCCGCTTTCACGGCATCGAATTGAGCGTGGATGGCCGCTGCATAGCTGCTGGGATCCAGCGGATGGCTGAAATCCTCCGTCTGAGACTCCTCGTCGCTGTTTGAGCCAATCAGTAGCGGCACAGGAGAACCGAGACGCTGTAGCTTGTTGAAGGGATCCTCGGGAAGGACGACGGGCTCAAGGTTGTAACTAATATACGGAAAATTTGTTGTGTTCAGTTCTTCAAGGACAATGGTATTGGCAGGGACCGCTCGGAGGCACACCAGGTTATCATTAGGGGGGTCGCACCCAACGAGATGGTCTAACTTGGCGTAGAGCGGATAGGCGTCCGCGACACCAGTCCCAAGTAGATTGCCGGTGAGCACGCTGCTCTCCATCCCAGCGGCCGTGAACAGCCCGGCGGCCTTGGGAGAAGCTAGAAGGGCCTGCACATTTATCGCTCCTGCGGACTGACCGAACATCATCACGGGGGTGGGGTCGCCACCAAACTCCGCGATGTTGTCATGCACCCACTGCAGCGCTGCGATCATGTCCATCAAGCCGTAATTTCCGGAGGAGTTGTCGCCTGACTCGGCGGTAAGCAAGGGGTTGGCAAGATATCCCAGAACGCCGAGGCGGTATTGTGCCGTCACCACGATCACACCGTGGCTTGCCAGTGGAGGGGGCACGAGATCCCACGGGTAGTCCTGAGCGCTGCCCAGTACGTTTGCGCCGCCGTGGAAAAAGACCATCACCGGCTGCTTCGACCCAGCCGGCGGGTTTGTCGCATAAATATTGAGCGTCAGGCAATCCTCGCTCCCTTGCACACCGCCGGCGAAGTCGGTCTGAGGGCATCGATTACCGAACGTCGTCGAGTTACGTACGCCTTGCCAACTCGCTGGAGCTACCGGCGGGCGCCAGCGCAGATTGCCCACAGGCGGCGCGGCAAACGGTATCCCGCGAAAGGCGCGGAAATTGCCTTCAATGGCTCCCTGCACCTGGCCCGACTGTGTACAGACCACTGCGGCTGTGCTCATGCATGCTGGAGGGAAGCCCGTAATCATTTCGCCGCCTCCGCTGGCTCCACAGCCGGCGAGCGAAACCAGCATCGGAATTAGCAGTCCGAGATGTCGGATTTTCATTGGCGGAACCTTCTCTCCACTGTGGGACGGTCTCGCTGGCCCGCATTCTATCGTCAGAGGGAATATCCTGCTCAATTTTTTTGCCGGGACCGAGTGAGCAATTGAAGGCCGCCGATGACGGAATTCACACATTGCGATCCATGGGACGCACTCGTCCGCCACACCTGCCGGTCCGCCAGCAAAGTAGTATCAACCCACCGGCGTACGGATCCTCACATGGCGCGCGTTGGGCGAAGCCTGCGGGACTTTCTGGCTGGAGAGGCGAACCATGCGGGAACGAAAGAATTTGCGAGAGGAATCGTTCGATTGCCTGCTGTGTTCTACCGGAAGAGTTTTGGGCCGCTGATCAGCCGGCTCATGTTGATGCCCATTTGCCAGGAAAATGAGTTGAAAGCGAAACTCACGCTGCGCGTGTATCCGACAGTCAGATTGAGATAGGGCTTCGGACGGAAAGTGAGTCCCGCGGTGAAGCCTGCGTCGTGGTTGATGTACGCGGGGCCCGTGGTCAGGTGATTGACCTCGTAGACTCTTCCATCCTGGCCGCCGGAGCCCGTGGCGCCATTGATGACATCGCGGCTGATGATCGTCTGCGTTCCGAACGGCGCGATTTCATATGCGGAGAGGAGCAGATTCAAGGAGTGCGGGAAGTCCACATCCGCGCCGGCCTCGAAGTGCGCCAAGTAGCCGTACGACGTGAATGGCCGGTGAAAGTAGGGCGTGTCGGTAATGGTATTCGCCACCCCTCCGTCCACGAAAGGTGTCAGAAAACCAAAGGTTTGATCGATGCGGCTGTTGTAATCGAATGTCGCATGGCCCGTGCTGAAACCTTTGTTGGGATCGCCGGTCGGCACTGTGCCGGTAAGCACCGCGCTGTAATTCAACAAGGGGATATTCCAGGATGAGCCCAGCGCAACAAAGACGTCGCCGATGCCATCGCTGATCGTGGCTCCATTGGGGGAAATAGAGCGGTTAAAATAGACGGGGATTCCGGTTCCCACGCTGAAGCGCCCGAAGTGGTACGTCGCCGAGGAATTTAATACCATCTCCTGTCCGCTGGAGCCCGTACTCCCTTCGAAGGATTCGTTCCAGTCAATGAAATTGGTGGTCCTTCCCGATGGAACGCTGATACCTTGTGCGGCAGCTGTAAGCGCACTGGCGAAAAGCAAAATGGCTAAAGGTACGCATTTCGTTGTTTTATTGATTTTCATCTGTGGGAAGTGCGCTCCAAACGATTTTGAACTTAGTCCACCGATAGCAATTAACCAGTAGCTTATCAAAGTGAGGAAGCGGCTGAATTAAATTGGTTGAATGCGCATAGTCAACTAGTAACGCAGTCCCTCGCGTCCTGGCAGGTTGTTCGTGGATTTCCGGCCGGCACAAAGAAGTGAACGTTGCGGAGTACGACTGGAAGCCCTGGCTAGGCGGTTACAGTCCACTCGCTCATCGGATAATTTCGGCCGCAGTCCAAACATCCGGTGGTTGCGAAATGGGTGGAGCAATTCGGACAGACCGCTTGCGTTTGAAACGTGTCGAACGCTTTCTGGCAATTCGGGCAATGCCAGAACTCACCCAAAGGCGGCGATGTTTTGCAGGACGGACAAAAATATCCGCCGTGACGCGGCAATTTTGCGAGGCGAAGCAAGGCCCGCGCATGCTGCCATCCCTTCCAGCAATTCATCAAAATAAACGCGGCCACAACTCCAAACCAGATGGATTGAATCTTTAGAGCGAGGAAGATGAGTCCTGCCACGCCGACGAAGCCGAGGACCGTGGCCGCCATTAAACTGCGGGCGCGGCCCATTACAAACCATAGCAGGGAACGGAGAATCTGGCCGCCATCCAAGGGATAGATGGGGAGCAGGTTGAAGAACAACAGACCAAGGTTAATCAAGGCGACGGAGCGCAGCAGCAAGAAAGCGTTGGGATCCGTCTGCGCCAGCCCGGAGGATCGCATCAGGAGGCCTGTCACTTTGAGGACCGGAACAAGGGCCACATTTACAAGGGGCCCGGCGGCGATACTCCAGAGAAAGGCTCCCGGCCGCTGGGGCGGATTCACATAGGTGACGCCACCGAGTGGCCAGAGCACAATTTGATTGGCGATGCCGCCAACCTGCCGGCAGGCCAGCGCATGGCCGAATTCGTGGAACATCACGATCAGAAACAGCGCCAGGTACTCCAGGATATTCCAGGTGATCGAGGAATAGGCTCGTTGCCGGTCGCTGATTTCGTATGCCGCCACCAAAAACCAGGACCAATGCAAAAACAGATCGATTCCGTTGAAGCGGAATATGCGGATCGAGTTTTGGCGGATGCCAATCATTCGCTGGACCTGTAGAGCCGTGACACTTGTTACCAAGTTATGTTAGCAGAAAGGAGGAATGCCGGCACCGGCTGGCAGGGGGTATGTCGCTAAGAGGCAACACAGTTCCAACGTTCCGTCCAGCCATTGTTTATCTCGCTACGGCTCTACTACAGGCTTGTTTGACGGTCTTCTGCCCCTCTGCTACATTGAATTTCCGGCCGGGAATTTTTCCGCCGCGATTTTGTTGGAACGATCAGCCAACCTTTTTTCCAGGCCTCAATCGTCTGCAGGAGGCAACATGACGACCAGCGCGGTTTCCAGGAGCCACAAGAATTTCATAAACGGGGAATGGGTGGGCGCGCGCCGCGGGAGCACGTTTGAAAACCGCAATCCGGCCAACACCGGCGAGCTGGTGGGAATATTTCCATCTTCGACTGCCGAAGATGTGAATGACGCGGTGGACGCGGCGAAGGCTGCGTTCAAAAATTGGCGGCTGTTTCCCGCGCCCCGGCGCGCGGAAATTCTGTACCGCGCCGCGGAAACTCTCGTCAAACGCAAGGAAGACCTGGCCCGCGATATGACGCGGGAAATGGGCAAGCCGCTGTCGGAGACGCGCGGCGACGTGCAGGAAGCGATCGACATGACATATTACATGGCCGGGGAAGGGCGCAGGCTCTTCGGCCAGACGGTTCCGTCGGAGCTTCCCAATAAATTTGCGATGTCTGTGCGCGATCCGCTGGGAGTGGTGGGAATGATTACGCCGTGGAATTTTCCGATGGCGATTCCGTCGTGGAAAATCATGCCGGCGCTGATTTGCGGAAACACCGTTGTGATCAAGCCGGCCGAGGACACGCCGCTCTCCACCTACAATCTAGTGCAAATTTTGATTGAATCGGGCCTGCCGGCGGGAGTGCTGAATATTGTGACCGGCATGGGGCCGGATGCGGGAGCGCCGCTCATCACGCATCCGGGCGTCGCAGCTGTGAGTTTTACCGGCTCGACGGACACGGGGCGCATTGTCAGCCAGGCGTGCGCGCCATTTTTCAAGCCCTGCCACCTCGAAATGGGCGGCAAGAACATCATGATCGTCATGGACGACGCCAACCTGGAGCTGGCTGTGGAAGGCGCGGTGTGGGGCGGCTTTGGAACGAGCGGGCAGCGCTGCACCGCGGCCAGCCGCGTTGCAGTGCACACGAAAATTTACCGCGAATTTCTCAATCTTTTTGCGGAACGGACGCGGGCGCTCAAGCTGGGCGATGGGCTCGATCCGGACACGGATGTCGGACCGGTCGTGAATGAGACGCAACTGCGCACAGTGATGAAATATGTGGAGATCGGAAAAAGCGAGGGCGCGCGTTTGGTTACCGGCGGACACCGCGCGGAAACCGGCGACTTGGCGCACGGCTGGTTTCACGAACCCACGATTTTTGCGGACACGGATTCCAAGATGACTATCGCTCAAGAGGAAATCTTCGGTCCGGTCGTGGCCATGATTCCGTTTTCTTCGATGGATGAGGCGATCGAGATCGCTAACAATGTGAAGTACGGACTCTCTGCGTCCATCTACACCCGCAATGTGAATCAAGCGTACCGCGCGATGCGCGATCTCGAAACCGGAATTGTTTACGTGAACGCGCCGACCATCGGGGCGGAAATCCAGCTTCCCTTTGGCGGGACGAAAGGGACCGGCAACGGCCATCGCGAGGCCGGAACCGCGGCCATCGATTTTTATTCGGAATGGAAAACGCTTTACGTGGATTATTCCGACCGCTTGCAGCGCGCGCAGATCGATAGCGCGTAGCGCCAGGTAGCATAGGCTTCAGCCTGTGGGTTTTGGTTGCTCCTGGGGCGCCCGTCATTGAACCAAACCCCACAGGCTGAAGCCCGCGCTACATGAGCGTTCTCCCCTCTGGCACAGGCCGCACCTGACAAATTTGACGGCGGCGGCTTCCGCGCATAAAATCGTTACAGACGTGTTACATTTGTGGGTCGAATAGCCAATGCCTGATTCTGCACCCAATAACGAACGCAATCGGCAGATTTTATCTGCCATCGTGCGCGCCTACATTGAGACGGGGGAGCCTGTCTCTTCGCGGTCGATTTCGCGGCGGAATGCAGAAGCACTGAGCCCCGCAACGATTCGCAATGTGATGTCTGACCTGGAAGAACAAGGCTTTTTGTATCAGCCACATACGTCGGCAGGACGGGTCCCCACGGCGGCGGCGTACCGGTTTTTCGCCCAGCAGATTGTGGCCCGGGCCACACTGAGCCCGGAGGATGAGGACAGGATTCGCGGTGAATTTGCTGCGGCGTCCTCAGGCGAAGAAATTGCCGAGCGCGCGGGGCACGTACTGGCGGAAATCTCAAAAGGGCTGGGGATTGTAGTTTCGCCTCCCATCTCGAAAACCGTGCTGGAGCACATTCGCTTTGTTCTGCTGCCGGATGGCCGCATTGTGGTCGTTTTGGTCTCGACGGGCGGCAATACGCGGGACAAAGTGATTCGCCCTGAGCAGACGTTCAGCCAGCAGGATCTGGATCATACGGCGGAGTATCTGAACCACCATTACGCAGGATGCGTTCTCGAAGCGATCCGGGCGGACCTTCTGCTTCGGCTGGCCAAGGAAGAAGAGCAGTACGCATTGCTTGCGCGCAACGCGCTGGTTCTGTGCGATCCGGGAATGCTGGGGCAAGGCTCGGCGCAGCGCGTTTACATTGAAGGCGCGGCGCAAATGGCGGCCGCCCCGGAATTTACCGATCAGTCGCAATTGCGGGACGTGCTCGCTGCGATCGAGGAGAAGCACAGGATCATCGCCCTGCTGGCGAATTGCATCGATACGCCGGACCCGGTGCACGTTCAAATTGGCGTCAAGGGAATGGATCGCGCGGGCGAACATCTGGCGTTGATCAGCGCCGCGTATTCATTTCAGGATCAATCGCAGGGAACGGTGGGGGTTTTGGGTCCCATGCGCATGCAGTATGAGCGCGCGATCACGGCCGTGGCGTTTGTGGCGCGCGCCTTCAGCGAAACATTGGATCGGAGCTAGCGAACGTGGCGGAAGCGAAGCGTGAAGAAGAAAAAGTGATTCCCATAGATGGCGTGCGCGCCGGCCCGGATGCAGAACTCCCGCGGGCTTCCGGCGGTTCGTCTTCTGACGATTCTCCGGCTGCCGGTGAAACTTCCATGACCGATGAACTTCAGAAACTGAAAGCCGAGAAGGACGAGTTGTTGCAGACGATGATCCGCCGCCAGGCGGACTTCGAGAATTTCCGGAAGAGGACGGAGCGCGACCGATTCGAGGAAGGCCGCCGCGGCGTCGAGCGGCTGGTCGGCGATCTCATTCCTGTGCTGGACGCGTTCGATCTCGCGCTTCAGGCGCACGACGACCCGGCGTATGAGGAATATCGCAAGGGGATTACGCTGATCCGCAAGCAACTCTGGGATGCCATTGCCAAGCACGGCGTCCAGCGCATCGAGGCGGCGGGGAAAATATTCGACCCGCACCAGCATCAAGCGATTGAACGGCTGGAAACCGAAGAGTATCCGGACGGCTTTATCGTCGCCGTATTTCAGGACGGGTACATGATGCACGGTCGCGTTCTGCGTCCCGCGATTGTGCGCGTTGCAGTTCATACCGGAAAAGATGAGAATCCCATCACGTATGATAATTAGGCCAAGCAGGCGGCACAGCCGATGAGCGAAAAACGAGACTGTTATGAAATTCTCAGCTTGGCGCATAGCGCCAACTCCGATGAAGTGAAGTCCGCCTATCGCAAAGCGGCATTGAAATGGCATCCCGACCGCAATCCGCACGCCAAGCAGGAGGCGGAGGAAAAATTCCGCGAAGCGACGGAAGCGTATTCGATTCTCTCCGATCCCCAGAAACGCGCCGCGTATGACCGCTTTGGGTATGCGGGTGTATCCAGAGGCGGATTCGATGGCGGCGTCAATCAGACAATCTTTGATGAATTCCAGGATATTTTCGGAGACTTTTTCGGATTCGAGGATATTTTCGGCGGCAGGCGCGGCGGCCGGAGCCGCTCGCAGCGCGGGGGGGATCTTCGTTACGACATGAAACTGAGTTTCGAGGAAGCGGCCTCGGGAGTGAACACGAAAATCCGCATACCGCGCCTGGAATTCTGCGAAACGTGCAACGGCACGGGCGCCAAGGCTGGCACGGGAGTTGTGGCGTGCGTGACTTGCGGCGGCCGGGGACAGATGCATTACCAGCAGGGCTTTTTCACCATTTCGCGCACCTGCCCGGATTGCCGCGGCGCGGGGCAAATCGTGCGTGAATCCTGCCCCGATTGCCGCGGCAAAGGCCGCATCGAGCGCAACCGCACCATCGATCTGAGAATTCCACCCGGGGTCGATTCGAATACGCGCCTGCGCATTCCGGGCGAAGGCGAGCCCGGCGGCAATGGCGGTCCGGCCGGCGACCTGTACGTCGTGTTGGATGTGAAGCCCCACCCGTACTTCGAACGCAGGGACGCGGACTTGTACTGCACTGTGCCGGTTTCCATCGTTCAAGCGGCGCTGGGGACGGAAATTGTCGTGCCCGGCCTGCACGGTGAAGAGACCGTAAAAATTCCCGAGGGAACGCAGACCGGGGAGATCATTCGCCTAAAAGGAAAAGGCATGCCTGATCCGCATGGCGGGGGCAAGGGCGACCTGTACGTGAACATTCATGTCGAAGTTCCCACTAAACTGACGCGAGAGCAACGGCGGCTGTTTGAAACGCTGGGGGCTACGCTGCCTGCCGAAAACCGGCCTGCGCATCGCGATTCTTCGTTGTTTGAGAAGGTCAAGGATATTTTCGGGTAGGACAGGCTTCAAGCCTGTCGCACTTTTGTCGGGATCGCAAAGCGAAAGGCGACAGGCTTGAAGCCTGTCCTACTTCACTCCTAACGCGGTCATAAAAACATCACGAAACCTTAAGACGTCGGCGTCGATCGCGACCTGGGCATTGGCGCGGCGGTTCTTGACTTCCACCGTCCGACCCAATTCCCCCGGCTCATCGCTGATTTCAATCGCCAGTGGGCGGAACGTAACGACCGCGGAATTCGCCAGGGCCACGGCCGCCAGTGGATCGAGCGCAAAGTAGAATCCCTGGCGGATCTGTTCGCGGTTCGCGGCGAGGACTTGGGCCACGAAGCTTGCGAGGGGAGTGCTGGCGCGCGATTTGAATTGCTCAAACAGCGCCATGTCAATGGGGACTCGCTGAGTTGCGTCTAGGGGCACGAGACGAATGGGCGCGCCGGAAGTGAACACGATTTTTGCAGCGGCTGGATCGATGAACATGTTCCATTCGGCGGACGCGTTGTTTGTCTGGAAGAATCCGCCGTCGCCCAAATTTCCGGAAACGCCGACAGCGCCGCCCAGGATGACGAGTTGCCGCCCGGTGTGGGCCGCGCGCGGCGTGCGGGAAAACACTTCCGCGAGGTTGGTCAGCGGGCCGAGCGTGAGGACTTGCACCGGGTGCGCGGCGTCCAATAAACGCTTGAGCAAATAGTCCTCCGCGCTTCGCGGCTCGGCGGAATGCGCGGGCTCGGGAAGAGTGATGCCGGGGAGTTCATCGGCGGCGCTGCGCAACGCTGCGGGAAATTCCTGATTTCCGGAGAGCGGGGTTTCCCTGCCAAGATAGACGGGAATGTCGTTCCGGCCTGCGAGCGCGAGCAGGCGCAGTACATTTCTTCCTCCCGCCGGGACGTGCGCCATGCCATTTTCGATAGTGATGGCCTCCACATGAATATCAGGACGGGACAGCAGAAAAGCGATGGCTATCAGGTCGCCGGGGCCCGCGTCGGTGTCAACGATGACGGCGCGGCGAAGCGGGGAGGGCCGCGGCGCTTGGGCGGCGATTCGGGCTGGAGAGAACAAGGAAAGCAGTGCCACCAAAAGCGCGGAAAGAGCCATGGATAGAGGGGCAGAGGCTCGCTGGGCGCGCGATGGCATCGGATTGATATAACATAGCGGCACATGCGAAGGCGATTCTTTGTGGAAAAGTTTGGGAGTGGTTCCGCATTCCTGCGCGGCGAGGCGGCGCGGCACCTGGGGCGCGTGCTGCGCGCGGAGGCGGGACAATTGTACGAACTCAGCGACGGACAATGTGTGTGGCTTGCGCGGACAGAAAATGTGGGGCGGGACGAAATCCAATTCTCGCTCGTCGAGCCGTTGCCGGCGCCGGCTGCGCCCGTTCGGGTTGAGTTGCTTCTGGCTATTGTGAAGTTTGACCGGTTCGAGTGGGCGCTTGAAAAGGCGACGGAACTCGGCGTGGAAGAAGTTACGCCGCTCGCTGCGGACCGAAGCGAAAAGGGGTTGACCGCCGCGGCAGGGAAGCGCTCGGAACGATGGAAGCGAATTCTCGCCGAATCGGCGCAGCAGGCGCGGCGATTGCGCATCCCGGCGCTGCGGGACGCCGCGAAACCGCGCGACGCGTTTCGGGCCTCGGGTGCTCAACTAAAATTACTGCTCTCGGAGCGGGCAGGCGCAAGGCCATTGCGCGAACCGCTCGAACCTGCCGCATTAGTGCGGGACGACGACGGTGCCGCTCGCGTGGCTGTTGCCATCGGACCTGAAGGGGGATGGACGGACGCGGAATTCGTGTCCGCGGCCGCTTGCGGATTCGTGGAAGTCGCACTGGGGACTAATATTTTGCGGACTGAGACGGCGGTGTGCGCCGCACTCGCTGCGGCGCAGTATGCGTTCGGAGCGTTTCGCCCGGAAAGCAGTGACTCGTGATTGGTGACCAGAAGCTATTTCATAAATGCCCGGCATAGCGGGAATGGAGAGACTTACAAGATGAGCCTTTCAAGGTTCAACCAAATAAATCGACGTTTTCCGGCGCTGAAAGCGCCGGTGTATCCTAGTCCAGGGCAAGGCCCTGGGTTTCGGAGTCAATTGATCGCGTTGCGCCCTGAAGGGGCGCAGGGTTCCACCTCCGCCCTTTCAGGGCGGAAGATCGGTTGTGCGCGCGATACCCGGGGCGTTGCCCCGGGCTAGTTATCTCCGCGCCGTTGGCGCGACGTCGTGGCCGTGTACTCAACCGGAGCAAACGAAGTGTAGGGTTTTATCGAGATGGCTTCTGGTGACGGGTGAAGAGAGGACCGTTAAGTGTAGGGAGTCTTCGCGAACGAGATCTGACCTAATAAAGGAGAATACTTGAACAAGAAGGTGAGGGAAGCGGGCGCGGATTGGAACGCGAACCTGTATGACGCGAAACACGATTTCGTTTGGAAATATGGGTCCGACGTGGTTTCGCTGCTTGATCCGCGGGCTGGGGAGCGCATCCTGGATTTGGGATGCGGCACGGGGCATTTGACCGCGCAGATTGCCGAGTCAGGAGCGAAGGTTACGGGTGTGGACCGCTCGGCCGAAATGGTAGCCAAGGCGCGATTGGCATATCCGAATTTGAAATTTGAAATTGCAGATGCCGCGAATCTCACGTTTCAGGACGAATTCGACGCAGTCTTTTCGAATGCGACGCTGCACTGGATTCATGAGCCTGAACTTGTGCTCCAGGGAGTGTGGAGGTCGCTGCGCCCGGACGGAAGATTCGTCGCGGAATTTGGCGGCAAGAAAAATATTCGCGCAATGCAGGATGCGTTTGATCTTGCGCTGGTGGAACTTGGCGCCGCAAAGGCGGGGGAAGTGAATCTGTGGTATTACCCGAGCGTGAGCGAATACTCCACGCTCGCGGAAAGGAACGGCTTTGAAGTGCGATACATCACGCTGTTCGACCGCCCGACGGGGCTCGCGGATGGAGCGGCGGGCTTGAGGAACTGGATCGTGATGTTTGGCGGGGATTATCTGGCGAAAGCCGGTGAGGCGCGGCGCGAGGAATTCCTTCGCAGAGTCGAAGAGATCCTTCGTCCTAAATTATTTCGCGACGGGCAGTGGTGGGCTGATTACCGGAGGCTGCGGCTCGTTGCATACAAATGAGAATTTAGTGGCGCGGGCTTCAGCCTGCGGGGTTTGGTGTATGCCAGGACAAAACCCCGCAGGCTGAAGCCCGCGCCACTTTTACTTCCAGCCTTCTATTGCTTTCCTCTGGAGCGACTCGGGAGGATACTCCAGCAACTCCAGCCTCACGCCGTTGGGATCGATGATGTTGGTCAGGGGCGCTTTGGTAGAGGCGGAATGAGGATCATCCATTTTTAAGCCACGCTCGCGGAGCACGCTGACGGTTGTATTCAGATTGTCTGCCCAGAGGCCCGCGTGCGAAAACCCGACGGGGCGATCGGCGGTGGCGGGCGCCAGTTCCAGGAATGTATCGCGATTAATCTGAAGGTAGGCGAGAGTTGGTTTGCCGTCCTTGTCTTTGAGAGTGAAAGCCTCGCGAAAACCCATGGTCTTGGTGTAGAAGTTCATGGACTCGTCGAAATCTTTTACATAGATTCCGAAATGATTCAGCCTGAGTCCCGTCGCATTATCTTGTGGCGCCGCGCCGGGTTGCATCGCAAAAGCTCCAACAAAGGTTCCCGCCATAAAAAGCAAAACTCCGCGCATCCAACGCATATGAACCTCCCTGACGCTTTAGTTTCCATCCATCGGAACGATACGCGAAAAACCTGGAAGGGAATCTAACACAAGGTTCGCTTTCGTAGCACTGGCGCGGAGCGAAAGAGCATGGTATAAATTTAGTTGTTCACACGTAAGGACATGGAGCCGAACGCCGAAATCAGCACGAATGTCGCGCCCGGAGCGGCGCAACCGCTGCGGCGCGAGCTTCGAAGTTGGGGCCGCGATCTCGTTATCGCGCTCACACTCGCCATTGTTATCATCATTTTCTTCTACCAGCCGGTGAAAGTGGAAGGCACCAGCATGACTCCCCTGATCTCCGATCAGGAGCGAATATTCATCAATAAATTTGTTTACCGGTTCGAGCCGATTGAACGCGGCGATGTGGTCGTTTTCTGGTATCCTCTGGACCGCTCGAAGTCCTTCATCAAGCGCGTTGTCGGGTTGCCGGAGGATACGGTCGAAATTCGCGACGGGCAAGTTTATCTGAACAATAAACTCCTGACGGAGCCGTATATCCCGCCGGAGGCGGACGATTTCGGGACGTATCCGCCGACGCAGATTCCGAAGGGCGAGTATTTTGTAATGGGGGATCACCGCACGAGCTCGAACGACTCGCGAATATTCGGGCCGGTGCCGCGAAGGTTTATCTACGGCAAGGCTGTTTTCGCCTATTGGCCCGTGGATCACTTCGGTTCGATCCCGGTTTTTGCAGAATCCGTAAAGTAGCGACCCGGACTTATGTGGGCTGTCGCCGCCGCGCCGAGCCCGCGAAAAAGAGGATCCACTGTCGGAAACAGAAGCTCGGAAGGGAATTCTTGCGCTCGAAGACGGGCGCATTTTTCATGGCCGCGCCGCGGGAGCGATCACCCGGCGGGGCGGCGAAGTCGTTTTTAACACCAGCCTCACCGGATATCAGGAAGTTTTCACCGATCCAAGTTACGCGGGCCAGATTGTCTGCCTGACTTATCCTCACATTGGCAACGTCGGGACCAATGCCGATGATGAGGAATCCGCGCACCCGTACATCGAGTCGCTCATCGTTCGCGAATTCTCCGCCATCGCTTCCAACTGGCGCTCGGGCGAATCCGCGCAGAACTATCTGGTGCGGCACAACATTCCAGTGCTTTGGGACGTGGACACGCGCGCGCTCGTGCTGCACATTCGCAAGATGGGCGCGCTGCGCGGAGTCGTTTCGACCGACGGCACACCCGCTGAAGTTCTGCTCGCGGAAGCGCGGGCGTTGCCTTCGATGGCGGGGCTTGAGCTCGCCAGCCGCGTTAGTTGCGAAAATCAATACAGCTGGGACAAGGGCTCCATTGAATTGACGGCTTCACCCTGGCAAGAAGCGATGGGCGAAGCACAGTCCCCCGGCGAAGCGCGGAAGTTTCGCGTTGTGGCGTACGATTATGGCATCAAGCAAAATATTCTCCGCTTGCTCATCGATCACAATTGCGAAGTGACGGTGGTCCCTGCGAAAACGTCGGCGGAAGATGCGCTGGCGCTGAAACCAGACGGCATATTTCTCTCCAATGGCCCGGGCGATCCGGAACCCGCGACGTATGCGATCGAGACGATTCGCAATCTGCTCGGCCGCGTGCCGGTCTTCGGAATTTGCCTGGGGCACCAACTCTGCGGGCTCGCGCTCGGCGGCAAGACGTTCAAGCTGCGTTTCGGGCACCACGGGTCGAATCATCCGGTCAAGAATCTGATGACCGAGCAGGTCGAGATCACCGCGCAGAATCATGGATTCTGCGTGGACCCGGATTCGCTGCCATCGAGCGACGTCGAAGTCACCCACTTGAATTTGAATGACCACACGAATGAAGGATTGCGGCATCGCACCTTGCCGCTGTTTTCTGTCCAGTACCATCCCGAGGCCTCGCCCGGGCCGCACGATTCGCACTACCTGTTCCGGCAATTCACGGACACCATGAAGAACTGGAAACTTTCCGGCGCGTTGCGGCGCGGACAGGTGAAGGCCCACTAACTCCATGCCCAAGCGCGCGGACATCAAGAAAATTATGATCATCGGCTCCGGCCCGATTGTAATCGGGCAGGCCTGCGAGTTTGATTATTCGGGAACGCAGGCGTGCAAGGCGCTGCGGAGTGAAGGATATGAAGTCGTCCTGGTGAACTCGAATCCGGCGACGATCATGACCGACCCGGAAATTGCGGACCGCACGTACATCGAGCCTCTCACCAAGGAATATCTGGAAAAAATTATCGCCGTGGAAAGGCCGCAGGCGCTCTTGCCGACCGTGGGCGGACAGACCGGCTTGAACCTCGCGGTGGAGCTTGCGGAGGGTGGCGTCCTCGAAAAATATAACGTCGAGTTGATTGGCGCGTCGCTTCGCGCGATCAAAGTTGCCGAGGACCGGCTTTGGTTCAAGGACGCGATTCGCAAGGTAGGGCTCGACGTTCCAGCATCGGCGCTGGTGAACAATGTGCAGGATGGGCTGAAGCTCGCCGATCAGCTCGGTTATCCCGTCGTGATCCGGCCGTCGTTCACGCTGGGCGGAACGGGCGGATCAATCGCCTACAATCGCGAGGAATTTTCGGAAGCGATTGCGCACGCGCTTGATTCGAGCCCTGTTCATGAAGCGCTTGTTGAGGAATCGGTGCTGGGCTGGAAAGAATTCGAGCTCGAAGTGATGCGCGATTATCGCGACAACTTCGTGGTCATCTGCTCGATTGAAAATTTTGATCCCATGGGCGTGCACACGGGCGATTCGATCACCGTGGCGCCCGCGCAAACGCTGACCGACAAGGAATACCAGCGGATGAGGGACGCGGCGGCGGCGATCATTCGCGAAGTCGGAGTCGAAACGGGCGGATCAAACATCCAGTTCGCCATCGATCCCGCGACGGGGCGCATGATCGTGATCGAGATGAATCCGCGCGTTTCGCGCAGCTCGGCGCTGGCTTCCAAGGCCACGGGGTTCCCCATCGCGAAAATCGCGGCGCTGCTCGCGGTGGGAATGTCGCTCGACGAAATTCCCAACGACATTACGAAGAGAACACCGTCGTGTTTCGAGCCGACCATCGATTACGTGGTTGTGAAAATTCCGAAATGGCAATTTGAGAAATTTCACGGCGCCGATCCCACGCTCGGCACGCAGATGAAGTCGGTCGGCGAAGTGATGGCCATCGGCCGCACGTTCAAGGAAGCGCTGCAAAAGGGCATCCGCTCGCTCGAGCCGAGTTCGCCGTGGCGCGCGCCGGCGGACACTCCGGTGTCGCTGCTGCGCGAAAAAATCGCGACGCCGCGCCCGGACCGCATCCACTGGCTGTTCGTCGCCCTCGAACGGGGAATCTCCGCGAAGGAAGCGGTCGAGCTGACGAAGATCGATCCGTGGTTTATCGAGCAGTTGCAGGAAATCATCGCGGTCAACAAGAGACTTGCTTCGGTGACGGTGGAAACTGTGTCCGAAGATTTGCTGCGCGAAGGCAAGCGCATCGGCACGAGCGACGAGCAGCTCGCGCAAATGTGGAAAACTACGCCCGCGGCCGTACGGCATCGACGCGCCAAGGCGCACATTTCGCCGGTGTTCAAACGCGTCGATACGTGCGCAGCGGAATTCGAGTCCTTCACGCCGTACATGTATTCGACGTACGAAGATGAAGATGAATCCGAGCCGACCGACAAACCGAAGATCGCCATTCTCGGCAGCGGCCCTAATCGCATCGGACAGGGAATTGAATTCGATTATTGCTGTTGCCACGCTTCCTTCGCGCTGCGCGAGGACGGCTACGAAACCATCATGATCAATTGCAATCCGGAGACGGTGTCGACCGACTACGACACTTCGGACCGCCTTTACTTCGAGCCGCTCACTCTCGAAGATGTGCTTTCCGTCGTCGATCGCGAAAAACCGCAGGGCGTGATCGTGCAGTTCGGCGGGCAGACTCCGCTCAACCTGGCGCTGGAATTGAAGCGCAACGGCGTGCCCATCATCGGCACCGCGCCCGAATCGATTGACCTTGCCGAAGACCGCCGGCGCTTCGGCCGCCTGCTCGATGAATTAAAAATTCCGCAGCCCAAGAACGGCACGGCGCTCGTGCCGGAAGAGGCGGCGCGCGTCGCGGGCGAAATCGGTTTTCCTGTGCTGGTGCGGCCGAGCTACGTGCTGGGCGGGCGCGCCATGGTGATCGCCTACGACTTGAATACGGTGCAGGAATACGTCGCCCAGGCGGCCCTCATGGGCCCGGCGCGGCCCGTGCTGATCGATCAGTTCCTAGAAGAAGCGACGGAAGTGGATGTGGACGCGCTGGCCGACGGCGACGACGTGATCATCGGCGGCGTGATGGAGCATATCGAAGAGGCGGGCGTGCATTCGGGAGATTCTTCGTGCGTGCTGCCTCCGGTGAGCCTGTCGCCCGCGGTGCTGGCAAAGATACGCGATTACACGAAGCGTCTGGCCAAGGCGCTGCAGGTGGTTGGCCTGATGAACGTGCAGTACGCGATCCAGCGCGAGACGGTTTACGTGCTGGAAGTGAATCCGCGCGCATCACGCACCGTGCCGTTCGTCAGCAAGGCGACGGGCGTGCCCCTGGCGAAAATTGCTGCGAGGCTGATGGCAGGCCGCAAATTGCGCGAAATGAATCTTCCCGTGGCCATGACCGACGGAGTGGCGGAGATTGTAGTGCGCGATTACTACTCCGTGAAATCTCCCGTTTTCCCGTTTAATAAATTCCGCGGCGTGGACACCATCCTTGGGCCGGAAATGAAGTCGACCGGCGAAGTCATGGGCGTGGCCAAGAGTTACGGCCAGGCGTTTGCCAAGGCGCAACTCGCCGCCGGGCAGCGCCTGCCCCGCAAAGGCTCCATCTTTTTGAGCGTGAGCGACCACGACAAACGCCACTGCGCGCCTCTCGCCAAGGAATTGCACGCCCTCGGATTCCGCCTGATCGCCACGCGCGGCACTGCCGCGGCGCTGGAAGCGGCGGGAGTCCCGGCGGAGCCCGTGTACAAAGTGAACGAAGGCCGGCCGAACATCGTGGACCTCGTGAAGACGGGTAAAGTGGACATGATCATCAACACGCCGCTCGGCCGCGAATCGTTTTACGACGAGAAATCCATACGCCGCGCGGCGATTCGCTACAACATCCCGTGCATCACGACGCTTTCCGCCGCCAACGCAGCTGCGCGTGGGATTCGCGCGCTAGTCGAGCAGTCGCTGGAAGTATCTCCGCTTCAGTCGCTTCATTCCAAGAAGGCGGCTGCGCCGCAACTGCCTTCCGCCGGGGACTGAGGGCTTAAGTAGCACAGGCACTCTTGCCTGTGTGGGGTTGAGATCGTCGAAAGCAGGCGAATTCCTGGAAGCGTCGAAAACCGCACAGGCAAGAGTGCCTGTGCTACTCGAACCTTCCGCGGAGCGATGGGTTTCTAATTGAATCCTATCGAATACCGCGTCATCTAATGATATTTACGATTTGCGATCGCGCCAATTCGGCTGGCTTTGCGTCACAAGGATGGAACGCCTGATGGAGTGTAGTTGGATCTCACCGGCCGAGCTGCCCGAAACCACCCGCCTCTATTCCACATTTCTTTCCGATTTTTCCCGCGTCTCTGATTTCTATGCGCATCCCCCTAATTCCAAAGGAATGGACGAGGCCGCCCGTGAGATTCGGCTCGAGGACTCCGTCCGCCGTTCCGTTGTAGACGTTCTCAGGATTCAGAATCGAACTTTAGGCGGAAACGATCCGACAAATCGGAGTCTTGACCGGCTGCGGGACGGGGCGGTCGCTGTTGTGACGGGGCAGCAAGTTGGATTGTTTGGCGGCCCCGCGTATAGCGTTTACAAGGCGCTCACAGCCATTCATGTGGCCCGGGAATTGACTGACCGCGGTGTCAACGCCGTCCCGGTTTTCTGGCTAGCGACCGAGGACCATGACCTCGCGGAAATCGACCATTGTTTCTTCCCGAAGCGCGGCGGGTTCGAGAGATTAGATCTTGCGACCTCCGGGACCGCGGACCGGCGCGTTGGCGATATTCGCCTGGGCGAAGCCATCCGCGGCCTTTCGGCCCAGGTGTCCACGATGCTGGAAGGTTCATGGGCCGAAGAAATTGGCAAGTGGATCACCGAATGCTATGCCCCCGAGGAATCCTTCGGCTCTTCTTTCGGGAAACTGATGACGCGCATCTTCGCCGGGCGCGGCCTTATTTTTCTCGATCCAATGTCGCCCGAACTGCACCGTTTGTCCTTGCCGACAATGCTGCGGGCGCTGAAAGAGCACAAAACCCTCGCGAGCGAACTTGTCGCGCGATCCGCTGCGCTCGAAAAGGCCGGCTTCCACGCGCAGGTGAAAGTCACGGAACAGAGCACGCTCGTCTTCCGCATTGTCGACGGGCAGCGCGTCGCCCTTCGCCCGTCGAATGGCGGCTTTACGGCAGGAGACAAAACGGAATCGTTCGAGGCGACGCTGAAAGCCGTGGAAGAGCGCCCCGAAGATTTCAGCCCCAGCGCGCTGCTTCGCCCCGTGATTCAGGACACGCTGCTGCCCACGGTAGCCTACATCGCTGGTCCAGCAGAAGCGGCCTACCACGCGCAAACGTCGCTAATCTACAAAAAGCTTCTTGGCAGAGCGCCCGCGATTTTGCCGCGCGCCAGTTTCACCCTTGTGCCTTCGCACGTTTCCAATTTGCTCAGGAAATATAATCTCGATGCGCGGGAAATTCTTCAGGGACGCCACAAACTCCGCGCGCGCCTTGAGTCGGAAGCGCTGCCGCAAGCTCTATCGGCGCGGTTTGATGAAGGCGAGCAAGCGATCAAAGCCTTGGTCAGTGGCCTGCGTGAGCCGCTCACGAAACTCGATCAGACCCTGCTGGGCGCGCTCGACACGGCCTCCGAGAAAATGCTATTTCAGTTGAATGGCCTTCGCGCAAAAGCGGGCCGCGCCGAGGGTTTTCGCACCGGCGTCCTGAATACGCATGAGAACGAAATTGCCAGCTGGCTGTTCCCAAACAACTCACTGCAGGAGCGGTCCTTCGGATTGCTCACATTTCTCGCGACAGAGGGTTTGGAGCTTCTCGATCATCTCGACCGTCACATCAAGACGGGAACGGGAGAGCATTGCTTCCTTTTCCTGCAACCTGCCGCTAAGTGAACGTAGCACAGACTTCAGTCTGTGGGGTTCCATTTGATCTTGGCAGGATTGTGGATTCTCGCTGCAATGTGTGTTTCGGCTAGCGCGGGCGGCCGGGACTCACTGTCAGAACCCCACAAACTGAAGTCTGTGCTACTTAGCCCTATGTATTTTTCGCTTCATCGACTCTAGAATGGCATTTGGGCGAAGTGTGACTGAGTAGGCCGGCGTGGTAAGATTTCATACTGGAATGACGAATCTGAATTGTCATGAGCGGAGGAATTTCGGATGAAACTCACTCCTGGAAAGCGCAAGGGACTCGAAGCCGTTTCGGATTCGCGGGGCGTGATTGCCGCTGCGGCCATGGATCAGCGCGGCTCGCTGAAGAGCGCGATCGCCAAGGATAAAGGCATCGATAAAAAAGCCGTCACGAATGAAATGATGGCGGAATTCAAGGAAGCGGTCTCGCGAGTTTTGACGCCGCATGCCACAGCCATTTTGCTCGATCCGGAATACGGCCTCTCGGCTGCAAAGGAACGCTCCAAGAATGCCGGCCTGCTGCTGGCCTACGAGAACAGCGGCTACGACAACACGCAACCCGGCCGCCTCCCCGATTTGCTGGACCATTATTCCGTTCGCCGCCTGGTGGCCGATGGCGCCGACTGCATCAAGATTCTTCTCTACTACACGCCGTTTGATTCGGCGCAGATTAACGATGTGAAGCACGCCTGGGTCGAACGCATCGGCGCCGAGTGCGTGGCCGCCGACGTTCCGTTCTTCCTGGAATTCGTGGGATACGAAGAAGGCGCCGACGAAAAGGGGCTGGAGTTCGCGAAGAAGAAGCCGGAAGTCGTCACTCGCAGCATGGAAGAATTCAGCAAGCCGCAGTACGCGGTCGACGTTTTGAAAGTCGAAGTTCCCGTGACGATGGCATTTGTGAAAGGGACGCGCTCGTGCAAGGGCGATTTTGCGTACACACGCGACGAAGCCAAAGACCATTTCCGCAAGGCCGCGGCCGCCGCGAAAAAACCGTTCATCTATCTTTCGGCGGGCGTGAGCAACGATACATTCAGCGAAACACTCGATCTGGCCTCCGAAACTGGAGTTAATTTTTCGGGCGTACTCTGCGGGCGCGCCACCTGGAAAGATGCAATTCCCATCTACGGCAAGCAGGGCGTAAAAGCTCTCGAAGACTGGCTGAATGACCAGGGCGTGAAAAACATCAAGAACGTCAATGGCCGGCTGACGGCGGCGAAGCCGTGGTTCTCTTTCTACGGCGTCACTTCGGTTTCGGCGCTCGTGTAGGACTCGTTGTAGCACAGGCACTCCTGCCTGTGCGGGTTTCTATGCCGCCCGGAAGCTACCTCTGTAAATTACGATTGCAAAAACCGCACAGGCAGGAGTGCCTGTGCTACTAAAATCGCCCTGCTCCTGTGCTAAATTGTTCGGACTATGACGCGGCTTGGCGTATACGTGCAGGTTCCGTTCTGCCGGACGAAGTGCACCTACTGCAACTTCCACACCGGCGTATTCTCCCAGGAATTGTACGAGCCATATGTGCGGGCCGTGTGCCTCGAAATCGTCAAATTCCCCCGTCTGCTCCGTGAAAATGAAATCGCGGACGTCCCGGACACTGTTGTCGACACCGTATATTTTGGCGGTGGGACGCCCAGCCTTCTCGAACCTGCAAGCCTCGCGCAAATCATCGAAGCGATTCGCGCCGCATTCCCGGCGCAATTCGAGGAAGTGACGCTTGAAGCCGATCCGGAAACCATCTCCCACGAAAAAGCGGCTGCGTGGCGGGAAGCGGGAATCAACCGCATCAGCATGGGCGTGCAATCCTTCAACGACGCCGAGTTGCGCGCCGCGGGCCGCATGCACCGACGGGCCGACGTTTTCAAGTCTGCAGAAATTCTGCGCGAGGCCGGGTTTGGCAATCTCAGCTTCGATTTGATAGCGGGGCTCCCGCACCAGACCGATCGCAGCTGGGAGGATTCGGTCGAACAGTTGCTGCGGCTGCGGCCCGAGCACGTTTCGATCTACATGATGGAAATTGACGAGGGAAGCCGTCTAGGACTGGAAGTCCTGCAAAGCGGCGACCGTTACTCTGCAAAGTCGATTCCGTCGGACGATTCGATGGCGAATTACTACGAGCACGGCTGCCGGCGACTTGCCGCCGCGGGCTACGAGCACTATGAGATTTCGAACTGGGGCCTGCCCGGATTCGAATCGCGCCACAACCTCAAATACTGGCGTCGCGAACCATATTTCGGATTTGGCGCCGGCGCGCATTCCTTCAACGGCTCGCAGCGCTGGGCCAATGCGCACGATCCTGCCGCCTATGCGGATTCGCTGCTGCGGGGGCGTTTCCCCGTCGAACAGCTGGAAATGGTATCCCAGGGGCAGGCGCTCGAAGAAGAGCTGTTCCTGGGCCTGCGGCAGCTTGCAGGGATCGATTTAAAAAGAATCGAGGAAAAGTACGGAGCGAGATTGCGGCCTCGCGTGCAGGATCTCTTGGCGCAGGGGCTCGTCGAATGGGATGGGCCGCGCCTGCGGCTTGCCCCGGAGCGGCTGACCGTTTCGAATGAAGTGTTCGTCTATCTTTTGGAATAAGTGGAGCAGGAGGAAATCATGAGTCTCAGGCCCGTCTATTCGAACGGTGCTCTCGCGCGGATGTTTGGCATGCTTCTCGGAGCCATTTTGGCCGTCGCAGTAATCGCTCCTGTGGCGCACGGGCAGGTGGCAGAATCGATTGGGAAGGCTGCTCCCTCGTCCGGGGCGCCCGGGGCGTCCGGCGCAGCGCCCACGGTCGCCGAAGCGGAACGATTCATTTCCAAGGCAGAGACTCGCCTGCTGGACCTGTGGATCAAGAGCGGCCGCGCTTCCTGGGTCTCCGAAAATTTCATCACGGACGATACCGAATCCATTGCCGCTGATTCCGACCAGGCGGTCAAGGCGGCCACGTCGCAGCTGGCCATGGAAGCCAAGCGTTATGAAAAACTCCAGCTTCCGCCGGACGTGGCCCGCAAGTTCAAGCTGCTGAAATTGTCCGTCGATATTCCCGCGCCGCGCGATCCGGCCGCCCAAGCCGAGCTTTCCAAGATCGATGTCTCGCTGGATGCCGACTACGGAAAAGGAACGTGGTGCCCCGACGACAAGAAGGAGAACTGCAAGCAGTTGCCGGACATTGAGAAAATTCTGGCCAACAGCCGCGACCCGAAAGAACTCCTTGCCGCGTGGGAGGGCTGGCATGCGATCGCTCCGCCGATGAAAAAGAGGTACGCGCGCATGGTGGAATTGTCCAATCAGGGCGCGAGAGAGATGGGCTTTGCGGACGTGGGGGCGATGTGGCGATCGGGATACGATATGCCGCCGGCGGAATTCGCGAAGGAACTGGACCGCCTGTGGGAGCAAGTCCGCCCGCTTTATGTGTCCTTGCACGCGTACACACGCTGGAAGCTCGCGGAGAAATACGGCAAGGACGCGGTGCGGGAAGATGAACCGATACCCGCGCACTTGCTGGGAAACATGTGGTCGCAGGAATGGAACAACATTTATCCGCTCCTGGCTCCGCAACGCTTGGAATCCGGTCCGGACGTTTCCGCGGCATTGCGCGCGAAAAATGTGGATGCCAGGGGCATGGTCCATTATGCCGAGGGGTTTTTCAGGTCGTTGGGCTTCGAGCCTCTGCCGTCAACCTTCTGGGAACGCTCGCTCTTCACAAAACCGCGAGACCGGGACGTCGTTTGCCATGCGAGCGCGTGGAGCATCGACTTCAAGGATGATTTGAGGATCAAGGTCTGCATCGAGCCGACGGCGGAAGATTTCACCACTGTCCATCACGAGCTGGGTCACAACTTTTACCAGCGCGCGTACAACACCCTGCCGCCGCTATTTCAAAACGGCGCGAACGACGGATTCCATGAAGCGATCGGCGACACGATTGCGCTGTCGGTCACGCCGGAATATCTGAAGCAGATTGGGTTGATCGATTCCGTGCCGCCGCCATCCGCGGACATCGGCCTGCTGCTCGAGCGCGCGCTCGATAAGGTGGCTTTCCTGCCGTTCGGACTGCTCGTCGACCAATGGCGCTGGAAAGTGTTCTCCGGGGAAATCAAGCCCGCGGATTATAACAAATCGTGGTGGGAACTGCGGCGGAAATATCAGGGCATCGCACCACCCATCGCTCGCAGCGAGGCCGATTTCGATCCCGGCGCCAAGTATCACGTGGCGGACAACGTTCCCTATACGCGCTATTTCCTCGCCTTTATTTTGCAATTCCAATTCCATCGCGCCTTGTGCAAGGAAGCGGGATACACGGGCCCGCTGAATCGCTGCTCGATCTACGGAAATAAAGCCGCGGGTGCGAAACTCGCCAAGATGCTGGCGATGGGCGCGAGCAAGCCGTGGCCGGACGCGCTGGAAGTCCTGACGGGCCAGCGGCAAATGGATGCGACCGCCATCCTCGATTACTTCGCTCCGCTGAAGAAGTGGCTCGATGAGCAGAATGCGGGGCACCAGGTCGGGTGGAATTAAGCAGCGCGGGCTTTAGCCTGTGCCGTTTTGGTGGCAAGCTGGGGAGACCGCGCTAGGACCAACCTCCCGCAGGCTGCCCTTCAGTACTGTTCCGGGTAAAAAGCGTGCGCTACTTAACCCTTGCGTCTTCGGAACTTCTCTCAAGCCTCACAAAAAAGCCCGCACCATGCCTGTGGTATAAATGAAATAGGCACTAATATCCGTGCTTTTTCATAGAGGCTCTGTGGACTTTTCCTTTACCGACGAACAGCAGCAGCTCCGGCGCACCGTGCGCGAATTCGCCGCATCGGAAATCGCTCCGCACGTGATGGAGTGGGATGAAACGTCCCAATTCCCGGGCGAGCTGATTCCGAAACTCGCGGAAATGGGCCTCATGGGTGTGATTTTTCCAGAGGAGTACGGGGGCGCGGGGCTTGGTTACGTCGAGTACGCGACGGTCATCGAGGAGCTGGCGCGCGTAGACGGCTCCATCGGGCTGATTGTCGCCGCACACAATTCGCTGTGCACGAATCACATCTACAAATTCGGCACGCCCGAGCAGCGCAAGAACTACGTCACGCCCCTGGCGCAAGGCAAAAAACTGGGCTGCTGGTCGCTGACCGAGCCGCAAGCGGGCTCCGATGCGGGGGGCGCGCGAACCACCGCGGTGCGCAAGGACGGCGGCTGGATTCTCAACGGCTCGAAAACATTTATCACCAACGGCCATTATGCGGACGTGTGCGTGGCCATGGCCGTGACCGACAAGCCCAAGGGAACGAAAGGAATCTCCGCGTTCATCGTGGAAAAGGGCAACCCGGGCTTTCGCGCGGGCAAAAAAGAAAACAAGTTGGGCATGCGCGCGAGCGACACTTCAGAAGTTATTTTCAGCGACTGCTTCGTTCCGGCCCCGAATCTGCTGGGCAAGGAAGGCCTCGGCTTCGTCAATACTTTGCAGGTGCTGGATGGTGGGCGAATTTCCATCGCCGCGCTGGCGCTCGGAATGGCGCAAGGCGCATATGAAGCAGCGGCCGGTTATGCCAAGCAACGAAAGCAGTTTGGGAAAGCCATCAGCGAGTTTCAAGCGATTCAATTCAAGCTTGCGGATATGGCCACCGAGATCGACGCGGCGCGCTGGCTGGTTTACCGCGCGGCCTGGCTCGCGGATCAGAAGGGCCCGCGCTTCACGAAAGAGTCCAGTATTGCAAAATTATACGCGAGCGAAGTCGGCGTGCGCGTGGCCAACGAAGCCGTGCAGATTTTCGGCGGATACGGATTCGTGAAGGACTATCCCGTGGAAAAGTTTTATCGGGACTGCAAACTTTGCACCATCGGAGAGGGCACCAGCGAAATTCAGCGCCTGGTGATCGCGCGCCAGATTCTGGACGCGCCCTGATTCGTTTTCGTGTGCGGGCATTGCCCCCGTTGTGATAACTTCCTTGCTTCGTTCCAGTCCCGATTTTTTACAAAGGACCCGGAATTTACCGCCCAAACCACGCAATGAGTTGGGCTCGCGAGCTGTTGTGGCGCCGGCGTCTCGCCGGCGCTTTTGGGATAAGTGGCGACTGAAAAAATCGCCGGCGGGACGCCGGCGCTACCGATATGTCCGCATCCATCGAAGCCTGGGCCGAGCAAATACGCGCCGGAGACGTTCGCGCCGTTTCCCGCGCGATCACGGCGATCGAAGATCACGACCCGCAGGCGGAGGATCTCTTACAGCGGATTTTTCCCGACACCGGGCGGTCCTTTGTGATTGGGGTTACGGGCGCGCCGGGAACAGGGAAAAGCACGCTGGTCGATCGGCTGGCTGCCTATTATCGCGGGCAGGGGAATCGCGTTGGAATTATCGCGGTCGATCCGACGAGTCCCTACACGGGCGGCGCGATTCTCGGCGACCGCATACGGATGCAAGGCCATGCGAGCGACCCGGGAATTTTCATCCGCTCGATGGCGACGCGCGGGTTTCTCGGCGGACTGGCGCAAACCACAGGCGATGTCGCGCTGATTCTCGACGCTGCTGGAAAGCAATATGTGCTCGTCGAAACCGTGGGCGTCGGCCAGGATGAAGTGGAAATCGTGCGTCTTGCGGACTGCACGCTGGTCCTGCTGGTTCCAGGCATGGGCGACGATGTGCAAAATATGAAGGCCGGTCTGATGGAGATCGCGGATATTTTCGTGCTGAATAAGTCGGATCGCGAAGGCGTGGAACGCCTGGAGGCGGAGCTGGAGGCAATGCTTCAACTCGCCCCGGAACGCGATGGCTGGAAACCGGCCATCCTTCGCACCGTAGCCACGGAAAATAAAGGCGTAGAAGAACTGGCCTCGGCGATCGCCACGTATCGGGAACGATTCGGGAACAACGAGGCGCGCCAGGAACGGAAAATCGATCACTGGAGATCGAGGCTTCTCGCGCTTGCCGGGGAAGCCGTCTTGAAACTCGCGGTTTCCGGAGCGGACGGCGAAGCCGCGCTCGACCGATTGGCGCGCGAAGTTGCCAGCCGCGGAAAAGATCCCTACGCAGCCGTTCGTGAATTGCTCGCGCGCTCAGCGGGCACGCGGAAAAGCGCATGAAACTTGGCGACCTCGAATTCTGGCTGCTCACGGATGGCACCTTCCGGCTGGACGGCGGCGCGATGTTCGGCGTCATCCCCAAGCCGATGTGGGAGAAAGTTGCGCCGGCCGATGCGCGCAACCGAATCCTCATGGCCATGAATTCGCTGCTGATCCGCGCTGCCGGGAAGTGGATCCTGATTGAGACCGGCGCGGGAGATAAGTGGGACGCCAAGCGCACGGAAATTTATTCATTCGACGCGGCTCCCCGGCTTCCGGAAAAACTGGCGACGCACGGCGTTCCACCG
>Ga0210409_10000998_pt1 | contig 39828 bp, 32 predicted proteins | sample IncBWH17MmetaG_FD_161649 | JGI IMG/M metagenome (GOLD analysis project Ga0210409, IMG submission 161649) | Forest soil microbial communities from Barre Woods Harvard Forest LTER site, Petersham, Massachusetts, United States - Inc-BW-H-17-M | ecosystem: Environmental > Terrestrial > Soil >... | reverse complement strand
CCATCCGCTTTATCTGGAGGATGTCTTTACCGGACAACGCTCGGGGTTGGAACTCATCAAGGGTAAGAAGGTCGCCTCGCTCAGTGGCATTGCTCAGCCGGAGAGCTTCGAACAAAGCCTGGTTCAATTAGGGGCCGAATTGGTCTATTCGAAGAGATTCGCCGACCATCACCGGTTCACGCAGCAGGAAATCCTCAATGCGATTAACCGCAGCAAGAAACGCCAGGCCGACGCGATTATCACGACCCAAAAGGATGCCGTGCGCTTTCCCAAGTTGGACCGCCGCGATCTGCCCATTTATTTTATGCGCGTGGAAATCAAGATCCTCAGCGGGGCTAACGACTTCCAGGATTGCGTCCGCAAAATCTGCTTTCGCTAAATCCAAGCCATGGAGTTTCTGTTGTATTTGTTGGCTCGCGCGCTGGTTGCCTTTACCCAATCGCTACCCTTGACCTGGGTTGCCCGCCTGGGACGCGGCGGCGGCGCCCTCGCCTATTTTCTCGATGCCCGTCATCGGCGCGTAGCGTTCCGCAATTTGCAGATGTGCTTTGGCGCCGAAAAATCGGCCGAGGAGCTTCGCGAAATTGCCCGGGAGAATTTCCGACGAATTGGCGAGAGCTTCGCTTGCGCGGTAAAAACGGCCTCGATGAGCTTTGAAGAATTGCGCCCGCACGTGGAATTTGTTGCCCCGGCTCTCTTTGCTCCCGGCCGTCCTGAAAGGATGGTGGCCGCCATCGGCCATTTCGGTAATTTTGAACTTTATGCGCGGTTCGGCCAGTTCGCCCCCGGGTTTCGGTGCGCGACGACTTATCGGGGCTTGCGGCAGGACTCGCTCAATCGGCTGTTGCAATCCCTGCGGAATCGCTCCGGCTGCCTGTTTTTCGAGCGCCGATCGGAGGGGCAGGCGCTTCGGATTTTCATGAGAGGCAACGGAGTCATGCTGGGTCTGCTTTCGGACCAACATGCCGGCGACGCCGGCTTGCGGTTGCCCTTCCTGGGTCATGACTGTTCAACCTCCGCGGCTCCCGCAGTGTTTGCGCTGCGATACAGTTGCGCGCTCTACACGGGCATCTGTTACCGCGTTGGTCTGGCGCGCTGGCGTATCGAGGCGGGCCCTGAGATTCCGCTGTGCTCGAATGGCGAGGCACGCTCGACCGAGGCGATTATGCGCGAGGTCAACAGCGCCTTCGAAGCGGCCGTTCGACGGGATCCGACAAATTGGTTTTGGGTTCATAATCGTTGGAAACCTTCTCCACCCCGGCCGACTCATCCAAAAAAAAGGGCGCCAGCCAGTCTGGCTCCCTAACCGGGTACAGCAGTGCCAGGCCAGCCACTACCCACTTCGTTCGAGCCCGTCAACCTGCTGGTCCGCGGTGTGAATTGGCTGGGCGATGCCGTCATGACCACCCCGGCGATGCTGCGGCTTCGAGAGCGCTTCCCGCGATCCCGCATTACCCTTTTAACGAGCGCAAAACTGGTCGATTTGTGGGCGCTACACCCCGCGGTGGATCGCGTTGTGACTTTTAGCGCGGACGAAAACCCTTGGACACTCGGAGGACGACTACGCAGGGACGGATTTGACGCCGCACTGGTTTTACCCAATTCCATGCGTTCCGTCCTCGAAGTTTGGTGGGCCGGGATTCCCAAGCGCATCGGTTACGCAGGAAATTGGCGTCGTTGCTTTCTTACTGGGCCGATGGCTTATCCGGGTGACCGGGTCCGCCTGCGACAGCGTGGGGTACGCGAAATCAAACGCCTCCTCCGCGCAAAGCAGCAGGCAACTCCCGCAGGCGAGGACTCTCCCTATGTGCACCAGATCCATGACTACCTCGAACTCGTCTCAGCTCTGGGCGCGGATCCAACTCCATTGCCGCCCAGATTGGAGTTAAGTAAGGATGAGATTGAATCGGCCACTGCCGCTTGCCTTTCAGCGCAGCAAGTTGGGGAAAAAGGGGACCGTCCTGATTCAACGGCCGTTTGGCTTGGGCTGAACCCCGCGGCGGCCTATGGACCGGCTAAGTGTTGGCCGGCCGAGCGGTTTGCCGAAGTCGCGCGCGAGGTCTCCAAGCGGCTTCCTGACGCAATCTGGTTGTGCTTTGGAGCGCCGACCGATTGGCAAACCTGCCAAAGAATCGTTGAGTTGGCAGGAAATCGCGTCATCAATCTGGCCGGAAAGACCTCCCTGCGGCAGCTCATGGCTTTGCTTAAGAAGTGCCGCCTGCTGCTGACCAATGATAGCGGTCCGATGCACGTCGCCGCCGCTCTTGGCACTCCGGTGGTTGTTCCCTTCGGCAGCACCTCACCGGAACTGACCGGCCCGGGTGAACCGGGCGACCCGCGCCATCATTTGCTCACGAGCGCCGCTGCCTGCTCTCCTTGCTTTCGCCGGACTTGCCCGATTGATTTTCGTTGCATGATCGGCATTCCGGCCGAGCGGGTGGTCGCAGCGGTGTTCGAATCTATCGATGACTGACGGCATCCGGGCACTACCACCGGGTAGGGGGGGTGCACTGCGCCGTCTGCGCCGCGTTCAGCGGCGCAACATAAATCTGATTCGCGCGCTCGATCATTCCTTCAGCCCGCTGAACGCGGGCTGAGACGGCGCAGCGCGCCGACCCTACCTCGCACCAACAACTATTCCACCGCTTTCTGCGGCTTCGCATCCCACGTCTCCAAACCTACCGCCCACTTGATTCCTTCCAAAATGTGCTGTTGATAAGCTTCTGCCAATTCCTTCGGATTCTTGCGGTCCGGAGCGTTGGGATCCCAAACATCTTCGCGATGGCCCAGGGCAGTGTAGAACACGCGACCCTTGCCGTATTCTTTGCACCAGGAAATGGGGTAGTCACCAGGGGTTTTATTGTTCGGGTGTTTATCCAACGTGAGCAAGCCGTGGACTTTGGAGCGGTCGAAATTCTTGAACTGGTAGATCTCGTCGTAGACCTTCCAGGTGGCCGGCAAATGGCGGCAGACAGGGCACTGAGAGTCCTGGTTGATCGCGGCAACCTCGACCTGTGCCTCGTGCGTTTTGAATTCGGCACCCACCATCTCCAGGTAGGGTGCAAAATGGTGGAAAGTATCCGAAGCGGAGTGCATGCCGACAAAACCGCCGCCGGCCTTGACCCAGTCGATGAAGGCGTCTTTGTCGGGCAGCGGCAAATCGCCGGTGGTGTTGGCGAAAATGACCGCATCGTAATTCTTCAGCGCGGCCGGGCTCATTTTCTCGGCCAGGACCTGCTTGATGGCTTCGTTGACTTTCGCCCCGTCGGGCTTGCCGTCGGCGCCTTTAAATTGCGCGTCGCTGGGCTCCACCCGGGCATATTCAACCGTAAAGGCTCCGCTCTGTTGCGCCAGTTGTGCCAGGATTCTTTCGGCGGTGGGGATGGAGCTGTGGCGGAAGCCGGTGGTAGTGGTCACGACCAGGACTTTCTTGGGTGCCGCTGCCAGGCCCGGTGAGGTCAGGCCGAGGATTCCGGCGATAAGACTCGTACATAACAGACTAGCTGATATAGGGAGGTTAATTGTTTTCATGAATTTATTGCGTGGCCAGGACACGTCTGCTGAATCTTGAGACTCACGCACCAGTGATAAAATTCATTTTTCCTGCCCGGGTCAAGAATTGAATAGCTTAATAGAGCGCCCCCGGCTGCGATCCGTTCAACCACTGCGCTGTCGTCCGAACGTTAGCGCCGTTCATTCCCGGTCGCCGCACGCAGGAATAGGGCCTGTCCGACCGCCAGTCGACCGATGCGAGTGACCGCGCCGTAGATTCCCGCGTTGTTCTGGTTCGCACGAACGACCGCTTTCAGCACTTCTGGCGCAGGACATGCCGAGTCGGGATCAAGGTTCACCATCGAGCAACGAACGTCGCGCATTGTGACGGTAATGGCGGGGGCGTCGTCCCCCTCGCCGAAGGAGAGCACACCGCCCAACCACTCGTCCTCCTGGAAGGGAACCGATCGCAGTAAGCGAACGACGACATTCGGGCGAAATCGTCGCACGTCCAGGCTCCGCCCTGCGAGTCGTCCGATTTCGCGCACCCTATCGAAGGCGATCACGGAGATGCTCGCTTCATCGAAGATGCCATGATTCAACTGCATCATCTGCACGGGAGCCCCGCACCGGCCTCCGACCTCCGTGGCCAGGTCCTCCCCGAAGACCGGCATCTCTTCGCCATTCGGCGTGCGAACATGCGTAGGAAGGTCTCGCTGAGCACCGTCTTCACGGCGGAGCGGAGCAAACAGGAGCAGGTCGGGAAGCTTGCTTGCTGATAGCCACGGAAACCCGCTGCGGTCATCCATCCGCCGGAATGCCAGGCGCCTGTCACCATTGAGGCCGTGCCAGCCCAGCTGGGCGACCTCGAGTCGTTCGCCGCCCATGGACTTCACGGGATACCGAAAGATCGCCTCCACATGTCCAATTTCTATGAGCATGCTCGATCCGAGTCCGCCCAACGATCAGCGCAGCCCACGCCGGGCCAGTGGCGTCCGATTGAAAGCGAGACGCGCTCCCGGCGTTGGCCGGCGCGCCTTGTTCGGCCCGTTACCCTACGGTTTGTGCTGGCCGTTGGGCCTGACCTTCAGGCCGCTGATGAGTAACGCCGGCAGGATGTATTCGGTCTCGTCGTCCGTCCATATGCTGACGCGACCGCCACCAGGAGAAACGTGCGCGTGATCATGCGTCGGGACGTCGTACTCACGCCCGTCAGCCGTATGCACCACGAACGGCTGGAATGGCTGAGCAGCCAGCCTATCCCGAATATCCTTCGTCATGATTCAAACCTATCAAAAAGACCCCAAAGATGCAATACCGACCGCCATCGCCGAACGATCCGGCTCAGGCAGGCCGGGCCGAGGGCGCAGGACAAACAGCCAAGCGAAACCCGGCCTTGCCTGAACCCGACGGTTCGCCCAGCGACGACCAAATCCTCTGAGTCGCCCGCCGTTCATGTGGCCTCCGGAGCCCCGGAGGGGCGGCAAGATAATAGCCCCGGGCAAGGCCGCCGCTTGCCTCGCCGTAATCGGATGAAGGCGGGAGGCCGCCGCCCGGGGTAAAGAGCCCTCCCACCCAGCCTCTTTTTTTCCTTCAGGTTTGGCGCGCCTGCGGCGCGCCAAACCAGAAGGAAAAAAAGAGGAGATCATTTTGCGTCCGTAACCCCGGGCGGCGCTCTGCTTGCCCGGGGCTATTATCATATCGTCCCTTTGGGACTTCAGTTTGGCTCGCTCCGCTCGCATAACGTTTGCCATCAGCGGCTCCGCGCCAGTGGCCTCCGGCATTACATCCCGTCGTTATCGCGGAGTCCGCGTGCATGGCGTGGTTCGGAATTTATTGTGAAAACTCTTGGCTCATTACTTCGTGTTGGTCTGCTAAGCGGAACACATTTCCACGGCCCCACTGAAAGAGGCTAGACCACGTGAACGCGACTCTAAGTCGGCGCACCAAAGCCTGGGCACGGGCCCGAAAGGAGTAAAGTCCCTGCTCCGCTCTGAGATAGGTCGGACGAACGCGCCAGCGTCCCTCTAGAGGCGGTTGCACACAAAAGGTCCTGCAACTTCCGGCCAACAGCCCCCCTGCCCAATGGTAACTTGGTGCTCCGGGGTTAAACATCCCGGAGGACTCCGTAGATACGGTCTTCCAGCCATTGCTTGAAGCCACTTGCACTTCCAGGCGCGCCAAATGGACCAAGCCAGGTTCGCCATTGGTGACATAAAACATAACGGCTCCCGACGGGCCAGCTTGTTGCAGAACAGAGCTGCCGCGATAAACCCTGAGGCCAACGGCTTTCCCAGTCGGCGAGAAAAGCAGGACCGCAGCGATCAGAGCGCTGAGGCAGCCTGCCAATGCGATGGCAATCACCGAACTTGGGCTAAGCCTACTCATTCCATGCGCAAGAAGAGCGATACCGAACGCAGAGTGCAGCCGCTCCGGGCCAAAAGCGATAGAAAACAAACGGAGGCGGCTCCCCGGCGTCGGCTGGCACGGCTGGTTCGGCGTTACAGATCACTGTGGGGGGAACGGCCGGTCGGGAGTGGGAGCGCCAAATGAAGGAAACGGTTCCTGTGGTGGCCCATCGTTGGAGACACCAATGATTCTTAGGACCACAAGGAGGAGAGTGAGCAGCCCGGCAAAAATCGCGAGCCGCTATCGCTGGAAAAGACGCCCAGACCGAGACAAGCGAACGTTCCCATAATCGCCGTTGCCGGGAGTGATATCACGCATGACCTTATGCCGAACGACCGACATCTGCGACTGGTACCGGGAAGCGTGCGCTGCAAACTCGACCAGGCCAGGGTCTCACTTCTGAGGAACGCCGAAACACAACGCGGGTGTCAGTTCGCAGCATGGAATTGTTAGCGTTCATTTTCTGTTGCTGGGACATCTAGGATCGGTTGCCGGGCGCGAAACCACTCGCTGGCAGCCATGTCCCAAGGCCAGATTCCCTCGACGGTTGGATAAACGAGCTGGAGCATGCGAAATCCTGCGCCCTTGTAGAACCACAAATCGTAACCGAAGTATTCCCGGTAATGAGAAGGATGCACCGGCCGCAACTGACAATCAAAACCTTCGAGAAACCCCGAGACCAGCTGACCTGCCTCGAACCGTTCACTCCCGCGGACCCGTCGATTATACTCGTTGATGATGGAGTGAGCCAAAGGCCGCTTAAGGCCGATCACGACAAGTTCCGCTGCTTTGGAGGTTTTCTCGATGCCGACAGAATACGCGAACGGTGGTAGCTCGCCCTCTTCCATAACGTGGATCACGTGGCAGCCGTATTGCTCTATGTCCGAAACTGCCTTCTGTTCACCCGCGTCCATGGATTGCACTTGCACGCTAACGTCGCTGGTCAGTGGCGCGCCGCCAAGGACGAACAAATGCAAACAGCCGCGCGATCGGCGCGTCCACTGCACCAGCCGGGTTAGAATCTCCGCAGTGTAATGTCATGTTCGTCCAAGTGCGCGTATATGCCTCGCTCTCGGTAAGCGGTCACGATTGCATGATTCGCCTCATCTAGTGTGAGACCTGCAAGCCGCAGCTTCCCCAACTCCACAACCTCGGCACAACCATCCACACCGATAACCATATCAAAACCGGGATTATTGTCGCAGCCAAGCTGCCAGTGAATGCGGTCTCCTATGGCCAGCAGTCTTGCGTCGAGACCTTGTGTTACGGGTGGTGCCGGGCGGCTCGCACAGCCAGCGACGATAACAAGCAGAGCTAGGAGAATTGGCCGCATATCGATTCTAACCATTGATTAACAGGTCATTTTGACCTGATAACTTGATATTGAGCTCGTTTCGGGTCAAAAAGTCCTGATAATCCATTATCAGGTCAAAAGTTCTCGAACTCATGAAAGAGGTCAACTCGTTGACACTTGCAAGCTAAACCTAAAGGGATGGAGACTCAAGCTAATAACGCCCCGGAACGAACCCCAAAATCGCTACACCAGGTGCGCAATCTCATGCGCCTGCAGCACGGAACGCGTTCGTGTTTTTATACCGGCGCGTATTGGACCAACCTCTGAGCGAGAAGATCGACGCGGTGCGAGCTGAGCGCAAGATACTGTGCCGGCAGTGATGACCCGCGCCGAAGTGAACACGGTCATTTCGCCGATGGGCGGAGTGCCGCAATTAATTGTGAAGGTGTTGTTACGGCATCCCATTCTACGTAAGCTGTTCGTTATCAGCTGCTCGACTGCCAAAGTGTACGAGTTCGCCTATTGCAATCCAAGAATCACTTGCCTTTCCTGCGCCGGTTGCGGTTCGTTACGCTTGTTAACGCCAAAACTCTTGTGGTACGCTTGCGCCAACAACTCGCGCGTCTCTTGACAACGTGAAGTCAGATCACGCATTTCCGTTCTTATGAAAACCGTCATTCATAAACAAAACCTGCCCCGGCGTGAATTCCTCAAACGAACTATCCTCGGAGGCGCAGGCCTGGCAATGCCCATGGTCATTCCCGGCCGTGTCCTGGGGCGCGATGGGGGCGTCGCTCCCAGCGAGCGGATTGTCTTTGCCGGAATCGGCCTGGGTCCGCGCGGCCAATATGATCTCAGCGTGATGTTGCCGGAAAAGGATGTGCAGTTCGTGGCCATCTGCGACGTGCAACGCAGCCGGCGCGAGCAAGTCAAGCGAATCGCTGATGACCACTACGGCAACAGGGATTGTGCCTTGTACCGGGACTTCCGGGAACTGCTTGCCCGGCCGGATATCAACGCCATCTTGATCGCCACCGGCGACCACTGGCACGCATTGGGTTCGTTGCTGGCCGCCAAGGCCGGCAAAGATGTTTACAGCGAGAAGCCCTGCGGCCTGACCATTGGTGAAATCCAAACGTTGGCCGACGGCATCCACCGCTACGGACGCATTTACCAGGCCGGCACCCAGCGCCGCAGTGTGAGCAATTTCCAATATGCCGTTCACCTGGCCCACAGCGGCAAGTTGGGCCGTCTCCATACTCTCCATGCCTCCGTTTATGTCCCGGCCAAGAATTACACCTGGCTTCCTTCCGAAACGGAACCGCCGCGGGACCAATGCGATTGGGACCTTTGGCTTGGGCCCGCTCCCTGGCGGCCCTTCAACAGCCGCTATGTCGCGGGCGGTTGGCGGGGACACCACGATTTTGAAGCGGCCGGCAATTTTCCCGATTGGGGCGCCCATACGGTGGATCTTTGTCAATGGGCCAACCAGGCCGACCACACCACACCGATCGAGTATGAAGCCACGCCCACCTCCATCGTTGCTCGGTACGCCAACGGGGTGAAACTCATTTGCGACTTCCTCCCCACCGCCTTCGGAGATCGCTCGCCCCAATACAAGACCTCCACCGGAACCTGCCCGGTCCGGTTCGAAGGGGACGAAGGGTGGGTCGAAACCGGTGACAACAGTGAAGTCGTCCTTTCTCCCAACTTGGCAAAATCCCTCGGCCGCGAATTCGCCGGGACGGGACTCAGTTCCGCCGGGCACGGACGCAATTTCTTTGATTGCGTGAAATCCAGGGCCAGGCCTGTGTGCAACCAGGACATCATGCGCCGCTCGCACCTGGCTTGTTTTGCGGCCCAGCTCTCCTGGCAACTGGGTCGCAAACTCACCTTCGATCCGGTCAAGGAGGAGTTTGTGGGCGACGAAGAGGCCAACCGCATGCGCTATCGAGCGACACGTGAACCCTGGAGTTTTATCGTCTAGACCCAACTCGGATCTTAACAGGGCAGAACCCATATGCTTAATCGACTCGCGCTCCTTACCGCAACGCTCACCGTCCTGCTCATCCCGACCGCCCGCGCCGCTGATCCAATTGAGCAGACGAAAACCTTAATCGCGGTTCTGCAGTCGGACGCCTCGCTGTTCGAAAAAGCCCGCGCCTGCCAACAACTCGGAGAAATCGGTTCGCCCGAGGCCGTGCCCGCGCTCGCGGCCCTGCTTGCGGATGAACACCTGAACGCCTATGCCAGGTCCGGCCTGCAAGGCATTCCGGATCCAAGCGCCGCTGCTGCGCTCAGGGATGCAGCCCGCAAACTCAGTGGCCCGCTTCGGGTGGGCGTCGTCAATTCGCTCGGCGTGCTGAGGGACGCGCAAGCGGTCGAATTGCTGAGCAAGCTGGCCACCGATCCCGCTTCCGGTTGCGCCAACGAGGCGCTTCTGGCGCTCGGGAACATTTCGACGCCGGAATCGATCCGCTTCCTGCAGCAGATGCTCGCCGGCGAAGCGAGTGGTGCTCGCGAGGCAGCCGCCGCGGCGTGCTTGTTGGCGGCGGACCGGCAACGGACCAGCGGCAAGCTCAGCGAGGCCCTCCGCCTTTATGATTTGATCCGAACCGCCAAAGTTCCAACAGCCTGTCGCGTCGGAGCTACACGCGGAGCAATTCTTGCCCGCACAAACGACCGTGTCCCCTTCCTGATGGAGCAATCAAGATCCCAGGATCTTGCGATTCGCAATGCCGCATTGTTGACGATTCGCGAAATCCCCGATGATGCGCTCGCCACCGCGTTGAACGCCGAACTTGTCCGAGCCACGCCCGAACTGCAAGGACAACTCCTATTGGCACTTGCAGATTGTCATAATGCGCAGTCGCTGTCGGCAATTCAAAGCCTGTGCGGCAGTCAAAGTCCCGAAGTTCGGAAGACGGCTCTTACCGTGTTGGGCCGAATCGGCGCCGGTGCCGCTCCGGCTTTGCTCGCGGCCTTGCAGCAGGACCGGCCTGCCGAGGAAAAATCGATCGTGCTGAACGGGCTCAAGGGGCTGGAAGGCCCGGAGGTCGATGACCTAATCATCCAAGCCTTGACCTCAGCCGGTTCGGCTGGGCTGCGTATTGAGCTCATGCGCCTCCTGGGCAGCCGCGGCGCTGCCAAGGCCGCGCCGGAAGTTTTGAAACAAGCGGGAGCGCCGGAAAAGAATATTGTCATCGCGGCTTTGTCAGCCCTTAAATCCCTGGCGAGTCAGCAACAACTGCCGGCTCTCATGGCTTTGGCGAGCTCCTGTGCAGACGATGAAGTCAGGGAGGCGGCAGAGAACGCCCTCGCCGGCATCTGCGGCCGCTCCGGCGAAACGGCATCTGAAACCGTGTTAAGAGAACTCAACCAAGCAACCAAACCCGGCCAACGCAATATCTGGATCGACGTGCTGGCACGCACCGGCTACTCAAGAGCATTACCCGCCATAGAGGCCGCCGCGGGCGACGCTGACCCGGCCGTAGCGGCCAATGCGCTCGTTCAATTGGGTCGCTGGCCGGATCCCGCGCCGATGGAAACCTTGCTGAAGGCCATGGAGACGGGTACAAAACCGGAATTGCGCAATAACGCGCTGGTCTCAGCTATCAACCTGGCCGCCACGGCTGCCGACGAAGCGAAATACCCCGATGGCACCATCGTGCAATGGCTGCAGCGCGCCAACACCATGGCCCAGTCTGTCCCGGACAAGCGACGGATCCTGGGCATTTTGGGTCGCTTGAAAACCACGGATAGTTTTCGGCTCGTGGCTTCGTACCTGGACAACCCCGATCTAGGAACCGAGGCGGCGTCAGCCCTGGTGCAAATCGCACCCGCGCTGGCAAAAGGACCCGAGGCGACCGAACTGAAGGTAGCTTTGGAGAAAGTCGTCGCAAACGTAACTAACGCGGATTTGCGAGAGCGGGCGCTGCAACTTTCCAAGACTATTCCCGCCAGCGGCCTCACCGTTAGTCTTTTCGACGGCTCCTCGCTTTCGGGCTGGGAAGGTGATCCAAAAGTCTGGCGCCTGCGCGACCAGGTGATCGTCGGCGGCTCCCTGCAGGGCAATCCACGCAATGAATTTCTGGCTACCACCAGGAGCTACACCAACTTCTTTCTGCACCTGGAATATAAGTTGGTCGGCACGGAGGGGTTCATCAATAGCGGCGTGCAGTTCCGAAGCGTGCGGGTGAGCAACCCGCCCAATGAAATGACAGGATACCAGGCGGACATTGGAGCCGGACACTCGGGCTGCCTGTACGACGAGTCGCGTCGAAACAAATTCCTCGCGCGATGCAGCGACGACACCATCAAGCGTCTCGAAAAGGCCGGCGACTGGAATCGCTATGAACTGCGCTGTGAGGGAACGCGCATGCAAATCTGGCTGAACGGCGAAAAAACCGTGGACTACATCGAACCCGATCCAGCCATCCCGCAGAACGGTTTGATTGGTTTGCAGATTCATGGGGGAAACAAAGCTGAGGTTTCTTTTCGAAACATCAGCATTCAGGAGCTCTAAAAACAACAAGAGACCGGAGTCATCCTCCGGTCTCTTGTCTGCAGATCAAATGCTCGAACTAGGGCCCGAGCCGATAGAAGAGATACGGACCAGGCCCGGGCGTAACGGTGAAGGGACTGGTCGGATTGCTGCTCACAAGGGTCCAGGTTTTCAAATCAGTGGATTGGTACAACTTTCCTGCTCCAGTCCAAGTGATGGTCACGTGCCCGCCGCTGAGGACCGGAGGCTCGAAGCGAGGAGCGGCCGTCGTCGCCGGCGCGTAGGCCGAAAGAACCTGGGCCTGGATTGGCGGAAGATTGGTCGCCGCAGTTGAGTCCGTCGAGAGGCGCCAGGCCACCTTGACATAATCGCCACCGCCTCCCTCGGTGTGGAGTGCCTGGATAAAGTAGTTCGTGCCGGCAGTCAGCGCGATGGGCGAGGAAGTGGTCGCCGCCGGCGGTTCCTGGAACCCGTGACAACAGCCGGTCTCTGACGCGATCACTTGCGCATTCACCGGATTGGAATCCGTGCTGAGATGCAATTCGGAGGCATCGTCGCTTGCGATGAAAAACGTGTAATTACCCGATATTGTGGGGGTGATCCAGCCTGACAGGCTGTCCCCGTAGTTATCGCCGAAAGTCGAACCGAAGGCGGGATTGTTATTCAGATCGCCACCCGTGATTTGATCGGTATCAAACAGGCTCAAAACGGCATTGGTCTGCGGGGCGCCCGGGAAATTTGGGTTTCCCGTCAGCGAGGACAGGCCATTGACGCTCCCCAAATAGTAATAGTCCCAGGTCAATACACCGTGGGTGAGGACGGGAGCTTGCCACGAGCTCGCCGCGGGAACAATCGTGTTGGGCGTTTGTGCCTGGTCTTTGACTCCGCTCACGGTGACGGAGTATTTTTGGCCAAGGGTCAATCCGCCCGTGGACAGGAAAGCGGTCCGATAATCATCGCCGAAGGCTGCACTCGCCAAATCCGACGGAACAAAAACGCTGTTGATTGCCACTGCGGGGGAGAAGACATAGTTCGCGCTGTTGCCCGCGGTCACCGGATCCACCCGCTTGTTGAATACTACTTTAACCAGGTAAGGCTCGGGACCGCTGCTGCTCGGCGTTCCCAAGGCCGTCACCGAAAGAACCGTCGGTGCGTTGGTGTCCGCGCTGATGAGGACCGTGGCATCAGCCGTCGTGCTTCCGGCGAGCGGGTTGGAAATCACCAAATGATATTTGCCTGAATCCGCGGGTACGGCCTGAGAGATCGACAGGCTAAGATTGGTGACGTCTTGAGGGAAATGCGGGGTTTGATCCAGGTTCAAGCTTGGCGTTAACGCGACCCCATTTTTGAACCAGCGGTAGGTATTGGGCGTGCCGGTGACCACCGGCGTTAGTGTGAAGGTGCTCCCTTCGATGTTGGTAACACCCGCCGGCGATTGGACCACACTAGAAGGGATCCAGCCAAAGCTCCAGTGATTGCTGATCTGGGTTGGGGACAGCGCATAGTTATAGAATGCGACATCGCTCAGCCCGCCATGCCAGAAATGCGTGTTGTCGCTTCGGGAGCCGATGTAAAACGGTTCGGCGGTATTAGCAACAAAGGGCGGAGCTCCTTCCAGAATCCAGTTGTCCACCCCGGCCGGCAGCGAAGTCTCCGACTGGATACTCCCCAGCTGGCCATTGACGTACAGGTAAATATTGGTCGTATCCCAAACCCCCACAACGTGGGACCAGGCGCCATTGGCCGGAACTTTTCCGTCTTCGCAGATCATGTTATAACCGCCTCCTGCCGCGGTGTGGAACTCGTAGCCTGGAGAATTACCGTCGATGTAAAACTCATAGCCGCTGTCTCGCGATGGCCGGTTCATCGAAGAGACCGGGACATAAAACCCGTAGCTGGCGAGCTGGCCCCAGAATTCAATCGTGAACGGACTACTTGGGTTGAGGGCTGGCGTGTTGGGCACGAGCGCCCGCCCGGAAGCTCCGTCAAAAACGACACCGCCGGCGGTGTCGCCGGGAAAACCGCCCGCGGCGTAGGTGACGCCGGAACTACTGTACGTGCCGTCGTACAGCCCTGCCGAATCCACCGCCTTTGACCCGGCCGAGTCCCCCAACCGCCATAACGCCGTCGGGTCGTCGGCCATCACTCGGCCGACATAGCCAGCCGGTGGCGCGGCGAAGGTCAGGACAATCGGCGCGGTGTTGGTCGAGCCGAACACGTTGCCAACCGATAAACTATAGCTGGCGCTCGAGTTCGTCGTGGTCTTCTGGAGCGTCAACGTTGCGGAGGTGGCCCCGGTGATAGGAACCCCATTGGAGTTCCACTGGAAAGTGAATGGCAGAGCACCACCGACGGTAACCACCAGGGAAGGCGAACCACCCGCCAGCAAGGTCTTGGAGGCGGGCTGGCTCAGGATCATTGGCGGCGCTACGTTGGTCCCATAAACCAATTTAGTATAATGGCTCTGAATGGTGGCTCCTGAAAGAGCCGTGCCGTAAATGGCCAACTCATCGACGGTGCCACCCCACCGGCTACCCGGGGTCATTGTGCCCAGGGAACCAATCCACGCAGGAGCACCGGAGGCATTTCCGAATCCAGTCTGCACCTGTGTAGCCAGTGCGTGGCCATTCACATAGGGTGTGATATTGGTGCCATGGTCAAAAACAAACGCCACATGGAGCCATTGCCCGATGGCCCCTCCCGGAACGGCCCAGGACAGCGCGTTGCCGTCATTGGTGTAAAGCAGGAAACTGCCATTGCCGGAGAACTGCAGAGCATAATAAAGCGAACCCTGGTCAAAGGCTTCAGCAAAGAAAGTGGGCGGAGTGATGGCGGCCCCGCTCAAGTAGACCAGCGCTTCGATGGTGCCCGCGCCGCTGGCAAATTCAAAAGCCGGGTCGTTTGGAATCTGCACATCGCCGTCAAAGTTGAACGAAAGAGCGCGCTGGCCAAAGGAATCATTTGTTTTCCCGTCGTAAGTGGCATTGAGTTCCAGCGCGCCATTGTAAAGTGCGTTGACGGTATTGGTTACAGTCGTCCCTGTATCCGCATCCACCGGATAATAAGCCACGAGGCTCGGTTCGCTCGTTACGAGGTTGCGATAAGCGCTGACATCCGAGGGATTGGGCAAAACGACGGTGAGGGTCGCCACCGCGGTGGTTACCGAGAGACTGCCGGAGGTCAGCTTGCAATCGAACGTGGTGCCGGTGTTGACCGATGATACAGAGGGCAGAAAAACACTGCTGCCGGTTGCCCCCTGCACGTTGGTCCCGTTGCTGCGCCATTGGTAGCCGATATTGCCGCTGAAAGAAGGAGTTACCGAAAAGGTCGCCGCTCCCCCAAGCCATACCGAGGCGCTCTGGGGCTGGGCGATGATCTGAGGGCCGGCTGGCCGGAGCAGAAGGTCATTGGTGGAGAAGGCGCCGGCGGCGAAGGTGAACATGCGCGCCTCGTCCAGATAACCATAAAAGGCCTGGTTGTCCCCCGGCGCGCTGATGCAGTAGGCATCCCCGGCTGAAGCGGTGGCGCCGTTGGTGTTGCTCGCGCCACAAGCAACGCCATTGGTATAAAAAGTCGTGACGCCTCCCGCATTCACGATCGCCAGGTGCATCCAGTTATTGGTATCAATCGGCACCTGATTGCCGATCGTTGTCGATGTTCCCAGATTGAAGGCGTCGATGTAAGATTCCGCCCCGCCAGTGGGTTGATTAATTCGCAACGCGACACCCCCCGATTGACCGGAGGAAAGAATCCAGCCGCCACTCCCACCAGCAATGCCGTTGTCCTGCGGCAATACCCAGATCTCGATGCCGTAGTTCTGAGCCGGCGGGTTGTAGCCGAGGCCCCACATTGAGCTTTGGCGTTTGCCGCCGACGCCAACACCGACCAGGATGCATTGAGTGCTGGTGTAACCGGTTCCATCCAGGGGCCCTCCGGCTCCATTGTTGATCACCTGCGCCGCTACCTGTCCTCCCGTTGCGGGCGCAGTGGAATACGCGCTGCCAAAAGTACGATTATTCCCGCTGGAGTCCGTTATCGGTTGGGTGCTGTCCAGATGCCACCAACCTTGCACCGTCACACTCGCTGAGCTGACGGAGAGGCTGCCCAAAAGGGCCGCTGTTAAAAATATGGTTCCGCGCATAGTTAGTCCCTGTTTTGAATGTTCTAGATTTGATTCTCGGCGCCCCAAATAGTCGGACTCTCCTGTTCACGGAAACTGCCGTGTCACTAATCGACAGCAGTGCTGGAAAAAGTCCAAGTGCCAACCCCATTTGGTCGTCGGGCTGAAGAATCCTCCCGTCCACTGAAGGTGTCAAATAAAATCAGCGCGTTGGAGCCGGCGTCGGCAACAAATTCTATCGTGTGATGCAATAGCCCGGCGCGCGGGTTTTTTGGTCACCCCAAAGTTTTACTGCACCACTGTCCGATAAAACCGGTGGGGTTGGTTTGCGGCTCCCGCATCAGTAAAAGCAACGCTTGCCGTCGCGGCAACATTGGTGGCAATCGGGGTCCAAGTAAGGAGGTCGGTCGAGGCGAAAACGACGTATGTGCGCCCGGCCGGGACGGACGACTGGAAAGTGAATCCATTGGACGCCATTCCTCCACTGTCGCCGAGCGACAGGGTGATCATGGCAGGCGTCACCGCCAAGCTGGCTACCGCGCTGGTCGTCGAAGTCACGGTGTTGGCCACCACCACCGTGTAGTCGCCGGATTGGGACGTCTGAACGTTAGTGAGCGTCAGCACTGGGGCGTTGGCGCCCGACAGAACCAAGCCGTTAAAGTACCACTGATAGCTCAACGACCCCGAGCCGCTCGCCGCGATTGAGAACGAAACATTCTGACCCTGTATCACCACCTGGCTCTGCGGCTGGGTCGTGATTGTCGGCGGAACACTGACGGTCAACGTCGCCACCTGGCTGGTAACGCTTCCGGCGGGGCTCGACACGACCACTGTGTAGTCGCCGGATTGAGACGTCTGAACGTTGGTGAGCGTCAGCAACGGGGCATTGGCGCCCGACAGAGCCAAGCCGTTAAAGTACCACTGGTAGCTCAAAGGCATGGAGCCGCCGGCGACGACCGAGAATGACGCGTCCTGACCTTGCGTCACCGCCTGGTTATTGGGCTGCGTCTGGATAGCCGGCGGAACAAAGACCGTCAAGGTCGCCACTGCGCTTGTCGCCGAACCTGTCGAGTTCGCCACGACTACGGTGTAGTTCCCGGCATTCCCCACGATGACGTTATTGATACTGAAAGTTGAGCTGTTGGCCGCCCCGCCCAACGACACACCGTTAAAATACCACTGGTAGCTAATCGACCCCGAGCCGCTCGCGGCGACCGAGAACGAAACACTCTGGCCCGGTGTCACCGCCTGGCTTTGCGGCTGGGTAGTGATCGTCGGTGGAGGAGCGATGTTCAAGTAGGCGTTGGCGCTCATCACCGAACCTCCAGCATTAGTTACCTTTACGGAGAAAACTCCAGAATCGCTGCCCAGGAGGCTAAGAATTGTGTAACTGCTGGAAGTCGCACCGGCAATTGGGCCTCCATCCTTGAACCACTGATAGGTCATTGTGGTTACGCTGGAGGCGCTGACCGAAAATGTTACAACGCCTAATAATGGGACAAACTGGCTCTGAGGTTGGACAGTAATGACAGGGGGCGGGCCCCCGGCTACACAAGGTCTCGCCAGAATTAAGCCGGCAAAAATCACGCCCTTGGCTGCTTTCTGCAGCCAGCGGCTCAAATCTGTCCCATTTATCGTAAACACTGCCTAGAAATAGTAGCAACTGCCGTGCCAGTGTCTAGAAACGATACGTCAGTTTAAAGCGGTAGGTGCGCCCATCCTGCTGGATAACGTCCTGTACATGGAACTGGGAAGCTGGGTCCACGTACTGACGGTCCAGAAGGTTATAAATGCTGAAAGAGACTTCGAGGTTTTTGAAGATCTTCTGGCTGAAGACCGTCAGGTTGATGACGCCAAAACCTCCCGCCTCGTAGCCTTGCACCGTGAGTGGTTGACCGCTTGCGTCAGTCGTGTTGTGCAGGCTTCTACGGTTGCTGGTGTACTGAAGTTCCAGTCCGGCGAAGACTTTGTCACTGAGCAATGGTACACTGAGATTAAGCTTGAGGAGATGGTTGGGCGAGTCCGGCATGTCCCAGCCGACCGATGAATTCCTAGTGTCCTGGAACGAATAGCTGGCCCGGCCACGAATTCCGATGGCTGAGGTTCCCTCGAGAGCCAGTTCGAGGCCTTTGGTTTCCGCGTCAAAGTTGGTAAAGCTCCCACTGCTGAAAACGAGCAAATCTTGCATTGAATTGTAAAAGCCGGAGAGGGAAGATCGCAAATACCGTCCGATTTCCTGCTCGTACACCAACTCATAGCCGGTGATTTCCTCCGGCTTGAGCGCATGGTCCGAAGTGGTGAGCTCATAAAAACTTGGCGCGCGAAAGGCAGTGCCGTAAATGGCCTTGAGGGTGGATGTTGTGAACGGATGGTAGATCAAAGCCAGACGTGGATCTATCGATGGACTAAAATGGCTGTATTGATCATAACGCACGCCCCCGGTGAAATGGAGATTAGTGAGCACGACGAAATCGCCTTGAGCATAGACCCCGTAACTCTGGCGGTTCGCACGGGAATGGGATCCCTCGTCCGGCATGTTCTGGACGACGACCCGTGAATCCTGGAGGAAGTCGTCCCGGTATTCTGCGCCCAGCGTGATGATGTGCCGGTCCCATAAGCGTTTGTTAAGTTGCAGTTCAGCACCCCACCATTCGCCGAGGTCCTTTTCTGAAGAAAAGCCGCTGAATACTGTGTTGCTTCCAACCAGTAGGGATTGCGGGTACCCGATGTCGCGCCTGTAACTGTCGTAATAAACCTGCGCGGTCACGTCCACTTCGTCCGGAAAACTGTGCGCGAATTTCAACTCGGTATAGCCGCGTTCATCGATAGTGCGCAGGCGTGGGTCGTTGAAGGTCGTCAGGTTAAATTGGGCGGTTGGATTTACTTTTTCACGACGGTTAAAGGCACCCTCCAGCGTCAGATCCCCGTAACTCACGGAAGCAAAAGCGCTGGCGAACGAATCGCTATCCATGTTCTGCGCCACGCCGTTATTTTGAGCGGGGGTATCGAATTCCTTGTAGAACAGACGGTCCTGGCCAGCGCTGTCGTAATACGTCCCGGAAACCAGCATTTGGATTCCGTTCGTAAAGAGCTTCCCGTAACTCGCCCGGACCTTGTAGGTGTCAAACGAGGCGTATTCGCCGGAGCCCTCGAAGCCATTCAACTGCTTGCCCTGCCGTGTAATCACGTTGATCACATCGAAAAAGGCGTTGTCGCCGTAGATGGCCGAGCCAGGGCCGCGAATGATTTCGACCCGATCAATCAGATCGATATCGAGGATGAAGGCCGTGTCAATGAACGCACCGTCGTTAAAGTTGTTATTGACCCGGTGACCGTCAACCAGCAACAACACTCGGTCGTTAAAATCGCCGAGGTTGATTCCCCGGGAGCCCAGGAACGAGTAGTTGCGGTCATAAGAGACGTAAAAGCCCGGCACGCTCGCGAGGATGTCCGACAGAGTTCGATAGCCATACTTCTTAATTTCGTCAGAGCCAATAATCGTAATGGAAGAAGGCGCTTCCGTTACTTTTTGCTCGACCCGGGACGCGCCGTACACCTTCGGAACATCGAGGTTCATCAAAGCTTCCAGCGGAAGTTCGGTCAAGTCCACCGCATTAGTATTAGTTTGGGCGTTCGTATCCGCCCGTGTGGCGCATAGCACCAGGGAAACAGCCAGCATCCGCGAAGCGTACAGTATGAGCACGGAGGAAAGGAGGCCGCCTGCCGTGGTGGAGCGGCAAACGGTGTTCTGCATCTTCATGCTTTGGCGCTGAGACAATAGGGTGTGCTGGATAATGGCAAGCCATTTTTACTTGCGGGTGCAGGGCTCCGGGTCCGCAACCTCCTGCCCAACCAAACGTGAGCGTCGCTGCTTGCCCAAACTTCGCCTTGCATTTTAAGATGAGGCCAGGTGGAAATGAATTCGAGCGAACCGCAGGGCGAGACTGGCCCGTCACGGCGACTCAATAGGTTATGCGTTCTCGCGCGATTCTCACTTGTCGGCGTGGGGCTGATGTGGCTGCCACTCGGCGGCGGCTCTGGTGGCGCGCAAGAGTTCCGGCCAACCGAGTACCAGATAAAAGCGGCCTTTTTGTTTAATTTCGCGAAATTCGTTCAATGGCCGCCGCAGGCCTTTGCCGGGGGAACTTCACCCCTTGTCATCGGCATCCTGGGCGAAAACCCCTTCCACGAGGACCTCGCGCGAACAATTCAGGGCAAGACCGTCGATGAACACCCAGTGGTGATTAAGGAGTTTCTTTCGCCGGCCCAAGCAACCAACTGTCACGTCCTTTTCATCAGCAGCTCTGAAAAGAGGCGGTTACCGGAAATCATTCAGATTCTCAAGGGAGCCAGCGTGCTGACAGTGGGCGAGATGGACCGATTCACCGAGACCGGCGGCATGATCAATTTCATTCTGGAAGGGACGAAGATTCGGTTCCAGATCAACAAGGATGCGGCCGCACGCGCGGGGTTGAAAATCAGTTCCAAGCTCATGAACCTCGCCTGGCGTCCCGCAGGATAAGGCCAGGATCGCGCTCCAAGCTTGTTTACTGTGGAGTCTCCAACATGCGCTACAATTCGAAATGCCAGTCGGAGGCGCCGCTGTCTTCTCCCTCTCCTCGCGAGGGACGAGCGGGGAGAGGGGCTTCGTTTGTAGCGCATCCTACGGCTTCCTCAGTATATCCGCGGGCTGACATCGGTCATTGCAGTGGCGAGAAGCCACACTTGGCATGTCATTTGCGGATCTATGAACTTTGCGATGGAAACCGGCATAAATGAGCAGAAACATGGCATGTCCCCGTCCTTTTCGGGGGCGGTCTGGCCTCCTCAGGCCAGTGGCAGTGCCGCTTCTTGCCCCATTGCGAGGTGCGGAGCCTTGACCGGCGGGCGACTGCAGGTCTGCCGGGGCGATTGGTGGTCAGAATCCTTGGGATTGATGGGCGAGTCCTGACGCTAGAGCGCCTTATGAAACTGGCCAGAAATCTCCCGATTCAAAAGAAGATGCTGGTGATGACCTTGCTCATCTGCGGCGCCGTTCTGTGTGTGGCCATCGCGGCGCTCTTCGCCTTCCAGGTCCTGAACTTCCGTTCCAATTTCCAGCGCGATACCGCCACACTTGCGGTCATTATCGCCAACAACAGTACCGCGGCGATGGCCTTCAAAGATGACCAGGCTGCGACCGAGGTGGTGGGTTCACTCCAGGCCGAACCCACTGTGGTGGCCGCCAGCCTGGTCTTGCCCAACGGTTCTCTGTTCGCCCACTTCGGAAAGGTTGAGGACGCCCAGGCGCGCGCCCAGTTTCCACTTGAGGGTAAATACCGGTTCGCGGGCGGATACCTCCTTGTCACCCAGCCGGTGAAGTTAAAGGGGGAGCGGGTTGGCACACTTTATCTGCGGTCGGACTATCGGCGAACTTTTCTGGAACTCCTGGGTTTCTACTGTCAGGTTGTCCTCGGGGTCATGATTGTGTCGATTATTCTGGCGCTGTTCCTTTCGAGCCAGTTGGGACGTACGATTACCAATCCCGTTCTCCAGTTGGCGGAGTTCGCTCGCATTGTCGGCGAGAAGAAGGACTATTCGGTGCGCACGGTCGTGGGCGATCGGGGCGACGAACTGGGTCGGTTGGCGGAGTCCTTCAACGAGATGCTTAGCCGTATCCAGAGCCAGGATGTCGCGCTCAGCCTCTCGCAACAGAAAATGGAGGCGTTGATTCACTCGATTGATGGGATCGTCTGGGAACGCTCGCCGGACACGTTCCGATTCACCTTTGTCAGCCGCCAGAGCGAAGACATTCTTGGGTATCAGCCCCAGGCGTGGTTGAATCAGGCAAACTTTTGGGAGGAGAAACTGCACCTGCAGGACGCTGCCAAGGCTATCCGGACCTGCCACGACATGGCTGCCCGGGCCCAGCCTTACACCTACGAATATCGAATGATCGCAGCCGACGGTCGAACAGTGTGGATCCGGGAGAGCGGCACGGTGCTGGTGGAAAAGGGCCAGCCTGTGGCCATGCGTGGAATCTTCCTGGACGTCACGCGGCAAAAACTGGATTCGGAGCAACTCGACAAGCTTAACCGGCAATTGATGGGTACTTCACGGCTGGCGGGGATGACGGAAGTGGCCACGAGCGTGCTGCACAATGTCGGCAATGTGCTCAACAGCGTGAGCGTGGCCGCCACCGTCGTGGCCGACCGGTTGCGACGGTCCAAGGTTGCGAATCTGTGCCGCGCCACCGCCATGTTACGTGAACAAAACGGCAAGCTCGTGGAATTCCTGACCACCGACCCTAAAGGCAAAGTCCTTCCCGAATATCTCGCCACCGTTGCGGATCAGTTGGCAGGCGAACAGGAAAAGTTGATCGCGAAAATGAGCTCCGTCGGCGAGCATATCGAGCACATCAAGGAGATTGTGGCGATGCAGCAGACCTATGCCAAGGTTTCCGGAGTCTATGAAGATCTGCCGCTAGCGGGCCTGGCGGAGGATGCCTTGCGAATGAATGCCGCGGCATTTGACCGGCACGGCATCGAGCTGGTTCGGGAGTTTGATGACGACACCCCGTTAGTGCGCGTGGACCGGCATAAGGTGTTGCAGATCCTCATCAACCTCCTCCGCAACGCGAAGTATGCGATGGATACGCACTCGGGACACCTCAAACGCCTGGTCGTCCGCGTGGGCAAAGCCGGCCCAGGAATGGTAAAAATCACTATCGCCGATAATGGTATCGGAATCGCCCCGGATAACCTGACCAGGATTTTCAACCACGGGTTCACGACGAAAAAGGACGGTCATGGCTTCGGCCTTCATAGCGGGGCCAATGCTGCCAAGGAAATGGGTGGCACCCTCACGGCCCATAGCGACGGACTTGGCAAAGGCGCCGAGTTTACTCTGCAATTGCCGGCGGCAACATCCGTGTCGCAGGTAGAGCCCCCCATACCCCCAAGCGAAACATGAAAAGCACAGAGCTTAAGCCCAATCACCGCATCCTGATCGTTGACGACAATGCGAGCATCCACAACGATTTCCGCGAGATCCTTTGTCCGGACAACTCCGATCAGGCCGCGACCAACGCAATGGAAGCGGTACTTTTCGATCAAACCAAGCCGGCTGAATTGGGTTTCGAGTTGGACTCCGCCTTCCAGGGCCAGGAGGCATTGGAGATGGTCAATGAGGCGCTCGCGGATAACCGGCCTTATGCCCTGGCCTTCGTGGACGTACGGATGCCGCCCGGTTGGGATGGTGTTGAAACCATTGCGCGCATCTGGCAAGTGGACCCCGAGCTCCAGGTAGTCGTCTGCACAGCCTATGCTGATTATTCGTGGGAGGAGATGCGAGCCAAAGTCGGGCAGCCCGACAGCCTGCTCGTCCTCAAGAAGCCGTTCGATAACATCGAAGTTCAGCAACTTGCCCATGCCCTGACCAAGAAGTGGCTGCTGAGCGCGCAGACGCGCCTGCAAATAGCCGAACTGGCAAAAGCCAACGAGTCACTGACCATTTCCGAAGAGCGCTTCTCAAAAGCGTTTCACGAGAGCCCCCTTCCCAGTGGCATCCAGAGCTTGCTCGATCAGCGTTTCCTGGACGTGAACCAAAGTCTGGCCGAACTCACCGGCCACAAGCGTGAGGAGATGATTGGCCGCACCGCCGGCGAGTTGTTACTGTGGGAAAAGCCCGAGATTTCCGACCGATGGTATGAGACTTTGTTAAATAAGGAATTGGTGCGGGATCAAAGGGCCAAAATTCGCCATCAGGCCGGCGCGTTGCGCGAGACGCGAGTATTCATGACTCCGGTCGCTCTAGGCGGACACCCCCATGCCTTGGTGCTGGCACAGGACGTCTCGGAGCGGGCTTCATTGGAGCGTCAACTGCGCCAGGCCCAGAAGATGGAGGCCATCGGTCAGCTGGCCGCGGGCGTAGCCCACGACTTCAATAATATCCTCACGGTAGTCCAGGGGCACGCCGGCTTGATTCAGCACCAATTGCCGCCCGGCAGTCCGCCAACAAAATCGTTGGAGGAGATCATCAAAGCGGCTGGCCGCGCCACGACGCTCATCCGGCAACTGCTGATGTTCAGCAAAAAGCAAGTCATGCAATTCCGGCATCTGGATCTCAATGAGCTGCTGCGCAACTCCCTCAAGATGCTTCAAACGCTGGTCGGCGAGCACGTGCAGATTGAATTTCATCCTCAGGACTCGATGCCCTCCATCCGCGCCGACAGCAACATGCTCGAACAAATCGCGATGAACCTGGCCGTCAACGCCCGGGATGCCATGCCTAATGGTGGGCGCCTTTTCATCACCACCTCGCTCGAGACCGTTCACCGCGCACCCGTGGCAATGGACCCGGAGTCGCGGGACGGGGAGTACCTTTGCCTGACTTTTCGCGACACCGGCACGGGCATGGACACTCGGGTTCTCAGCCGGATCTTTGAGCCGTTTTTCACCACCAAACCGGTCGGGAAAGGTACCGGTCTTGGATTATCCACGGTATTTGGTATCGTCCGGCAACACCGCGGCTGGCTGGAGGTAGAGAGCAAGCCCAACCAAGGCGCGACTTTTCGAGTGTATTTTCCTGCGAGCGCACAGCCCGCCGAGAAAACCAAGCCGGTGGTTGATACCGCCCTGGGCAGCGGTGGAGAGACCGTCCTCGTGGCTGAAGATGAAGAGGACTTGCGTCAGATGGTGGTCCAAGTTCTCAGGATGCAGGGCTACACCGTGCTGGAAGCTGCCTCCGGAGTGGATGCCCTCGAGCTGTGGAACCAGGCGGACCGCCCGGTTGACTTGCTCCTGACCGACATGGTCATGCCGGGAGGCATCATGGGCGGCGAACTCGCCGAACGCCTCTTGAGCCGGTGTCCCCATCTCAAAGTGATTTACACCAGCGGGTACAGTCCCGGCATGGCGGGCAAAGACGCCTCGCTGCTGGAACAACGAAACTTCCTGCCCAAACCCTACTCGATCGGCAAGCTGGCACAGTTCGTCCGGGAATGTCTCGACGCTCCGGCAAACCATCACGAAATTTGACGGGAAGTGGGGGCCTGTCCACAAATGTTACCGACGCTACTTGGTCGCTGATTACGACTAACAGAAGATGCTCGGGGGTGACGGTGAATCGTAGCCTCCGCGCGCGCCTTACTTGATTCGACCTCTGCGCGTACGATTGTTACTTCGCAGGTACGTCCCTGCTTCGTCCAGACGCAGAGAATGAGCCTGCGCCGGCTTGCTGTGGACAGGATTGTCCGCGCGCCGGGCCAATGTTCGGCTTGCTAGATCAGCTCCAGGTTGTCGGCATCGATTTTTACCGCGGCGGCCTGGTTGATGAAATCCAATCTGAGCAGGACCGTCGTCATGCCGTAGCGTGATTCAACCCAGCCTTCAATCCCTTGCAACGGGCCGGTCTTGATCCGCACCCTCATCCCCTGCCCAATCGCCGGGGCCAAACGCACTCCGAGCTTCGATTCCAAAGCCAGGAGGATATCGTCCAATTGGCTTTGAAAGGTTTCCTGGTCGAGCACGTCCAGCAGGTTGGCGACATGTTCGTTTTGCCTGATGCTCGCCTTTTGCTCTGGCCGGATTTGCAGAAACACATACCCCGGAAACAGTGGCTTGTGGAACACAACTGTTTTGCCGCGGTACTTATGCACTGCGTCGTAGCAGGGGAGCGTTGTAGAGAGTGACTGCCGAAGGCAGTACTCCACCAGCTTTTTCTCGCGCCGTGGTTTCACGTGCGCCACAAACCAAAGAGTTCCCGTCACACCCGAAAGAATCCTCGAACAACGGCGGGCCTGTCAATTCGTCAGACCGTTGGGCTCTTCATGGGCTTAATCTGACGCGATAAAACCATTCGGGAGACCCGACTATGTTGGCATCGGTGACCTGAAGGGCGCCGCCCGTGCCGGGGACATTGGCCTGGACCAGGGACCAGATGGCATTGGTTAGTTCATTGGCACGGAGCACATCGTAGCTTTCGCCAAGGAATGTGCCGAAGGTGATCAGAAAGCCGGAACCGAGGAAACGGAAACCCATGAGCGGAGGTGGAGCATTCGTTGTGAATTCATCCGCCCCAATATCCGAGCGGGCTCCTCTCGGACGCCGGTCGCCATCGATGTCATTTGTGACCGAAGAAAGGGTGAGCCCTTGGTCGATGGCATTGGTTGCGGAGGCCCGCAGGTGCAGATCGGCGCCGGCCGGGTTAACGAACATGCCGGGCACGGCGCTGAGCAGGTTTGAGGCAAGCGTGGCCGTGGCGTTGTCGCGCAAATGGATCGGAGCGTCGCCCAGGTTGTTGCGGGCGGTGCCGTTGGTGGTCGTCGGGAAACGAAATTCGACCACAAAGAATTCGTTGCTGTTCAGGAGAACGGTGTTGTGGTCGATTTGGGTTCCGGGCGAATTCCACGCAATGAGCGAGCCGTCTGAGCTGGCCGTTCGGCTGGCGCTCATCAAGCCGGGGGCAAGGTAAACAAAGTTGTTGCGCATAACTCCCCCGGCATGGTCGAAGTACGGAGTGGTGTTGTCCAATCCGTAGGCGACGGCGCGGTCCACGTTGAAGAAGATATTCTGTTCCGTGACTGTGTTGATGGAATGGCGCCAGAACAGAACGGCGGGATTCCAGAGATAGGCCGCTGAATCGGGATTATGCAGATTTTTAAAAAGATTGCCGCGAATGATCCAGTTTTGGGCGGCGTGCGCGCTGATGCCGTTGAAATAACCCACACCCGTGCCGTGATTGCCGGGCGGGCTGCCCGTATATTCTAACCAGCAGTACTCGACGATGCCATTGTTGACCCCAATGCCGTTGTTGACGTCGGTGGGGTTGGATTTGATGAACTGGGAACCGGCGTTGAGGAGACGCACGCAGTAGACCAGCGGCGATTGAGCGCCCGGGTTGAAAATGATTTCATTGTCCCACGTATCGCGGATCGTCAGGTGAGCAATGGTTGTGTTGGTGCCGTTAGACCAGATCCCGAAAGGGACATTGCCATAGTTGGTGTTGTCAATGCCTTTGCCCAGGAGAACCACGTTGGTGCTGCCGGACGCTCCGCGAATGGTGACGTCGTTGCGGCCATTGATGTAGAGGCTGCTGGTCAGCGGATAGGTGCCATCGGCCAATAGAATTGTATCGCCGCTTTGCAGGTTGCCCATGGCAGTTTGCAATTGCGGCTCAGTCGCCACCTGCACAATCCGGGTGCCGGTCAACGGCAGCGGAGGCGCATTGCCAGGGGAAGCGGCCATGGACGCTTGCGCCGCGGCCAGAACCGGCACGAGAAGTGTTTTGAGCCTGTCCCGGAGACATTTCATTAGCCACGGCAGTTTTAACCAAGTACGAAGGACTTGGCAATCGTTGGCAAACCAGTATGCTCCGACTGGATTGCCGAGGCCGAACAACCATCGGCTTTCTTCTCTCAATATGAAACATTCGTTTTCTACTGCCTCGTCCTTTACCCGTCGAAACTTCCTGGCGATTTCCGGGGCAATTCCCGCAGCCATCGCCGCCGGAGCCGCCCTTAACGGCTTCGGGGCCGACTCGGCTTCGCCGGAAGCGGCGCGAGCGAAGAGGCTTCCTATTGGCCTGGAACTCTACTCCGTGCGTGGCGAATTGGCGCGCGACCTGCCCAATACCCTCAAAACCGTGGCGCAGATCGGCTACGAGGTGGTCGAGTTCTACTCGCCGTACTTCAAATGGACGCCGGCCTACACCAAAGACGTCCGGACGCAAATGGACGATCTTGGCCTGCGCTGCTACTCGACGCACAACGGGTTCGAGTCGTTCACTCCGGGAGAGAACATGGCCCACGCGATCGAGCTCAACCAAATCCTTGGCACCCGCTACATTGTGCTGGCCAGCGCGCCCAGCCGCGGAAATGGCTTGGAAGGCTGGAAGAAGCTCTGCGAAGAGCTCACCGCCGCGGTCGACCAATTGAAACCTCATGGCTTGGGCGCCGGCTACCACAATCACCAGGCCGAATGGGCCAAGCTCGAAAACGGCCAGCGCATTCTGGAAGTCATCGCGGCCAACACCCCCAAGGAATTCGTCCTGCAGTTGGATGTCGGCACCTGCGAAGAAGCCGGGGCCGATCCGGTCGCCTGGGTTAAAGCCAATCCGGGACGCATTAAAACCATGCATCTCAAAGATTGGGCTCCCGGCGAAAAAGGGTATCACGTCCTGTTCGCCGAGGGCGTGACCCCATGGCAGGAACTTCTGTCCGCAGCCGAATCCGTTGGTGGTGTCGAATATTTTTTAATCGAGCAGGAAGGCAGCCGGTTTCCGGAATTTGAAACCGCCAAGCGGTGCCTGGACACTTGGAAATCGATGTTTAGAAAAGTGTGAACCACGCTCAGCTCCTGCAGCTCAAACGCTGGAACACCCCGACCATTTACAACGGGTGGGAACAGATTACGAAGCGCAATGCGGGGAAAGAGGGTTTCAATCTCGAAGAGGTTCGTGATTTGATGCCCCACATGGGGCCGATGGTGGGTTATGTCGCGACGGTGGTCATCGAACCAAGCAACCCCAAACATCGGCGTGAAAAACCCAACGCCTGGAGCGAGTATCGCCGCTACGTGGCCCATGTTCCGGCGCCGAAAATTATTGTGGTGCAGGACCTGGATAAGCCAGGGATTTTTGGCTCCTTTTGGGGCGAGGTGAACAGCAATGTCCACCGCGCCTTGGGCGCGGTGGGCACCATCACGGACGGAGCCGTCCGGGATTTGGACGAGATGAACAACGCCGGGTTCAAGGCGCTCGCCCGCCGGTTATGCGTCGGCCATGCGTTCAGCCATCCGGTGCGCTGGAACTGCGAGGTGGAAGTCTTCGGCCGGAAAGTGCGGCCCGGCGATTTGATACACGCTGACAAACACGGATTCCTGGTGATCCCTCCGGAAGACCAGGAGCGATTGCTCGAAGCGGCTTCGTTCATGGACGCCAATGAGTGCTCAACCCTGATTGCCTCGGCCCGCAGCGCCGCCGGCCAAACCACCGATGAGGTCCTTGCCCAACTCGACGCCGCGGCAGCCAGGTTCAGCGAGGCCACGAAGAATCGGTTCTCAAAGCCGGGAGAATTTTAGCACCGGAATGAAGCAGGCGTTGCTGGCGGTATTTATGTGCATCATGCTGCCGCCTCGGGGCGCGGTGGGTGCGGCCGACGCCCCGGTCCTGCTCGAAGATCTTGGGTCCCAGGTCAAAATCTCCAACGGGAAGATGTCGTTCATCGTTGGTAAGACCGACGCGACTATCCGCACGATGCAATTGGGCGACAGCCCAAACCTGGCCGGACGTGGCGCTTACTTTGCCGTCGTCAATTCGGGAGGGCACGATGGCTGGGATGTTCACAACGGGATTTACAAGGTGGAGCGGAACACCCCTGAGCTGGCCGAGATTTCCATTGCCGCTCAAATCGGCGGTGTCCATTTCACCCAATACTACATTCTGAAACAGGGCGATCAGGGATTTTACGTCGCGGTCCTGATGCGACGGGGGTCCGAAGATCCCCCTGAACGGATCGGCCAGATCCGGTGGTCGTTTTATCTCAATAACAAACTGTTCAATTACCAACTGGTCAACGATTCCGAGCAAGGTCCTATTCCCAACCTGGAGGGCGCGGAGCGAGTGCAGGACGCCACCTTCCGGTTGGCCGATGGAAGCGTTTACACCAAGTATAATTATTGTGATTACCTCGAGAGCAGCTGGGTTTACGGGTTGTGCGGGAGCGCAGGCCGGAGTTACGGCGCCTTTATCATTACCCCCAGCACCGAGTTCCTGCAGGCCCCTACCAAACAGGAACTCACCGTCCACGCCGGCCCCATCATTCACCGCTTTCTCGCCTCCGGCCATTTCGAGCCGCGGGAGCTGTCCAGTCCATCTATTCCGGATGGCTGGACTAAACTCTGCGGTCCATGGATGGTTTATTTGAACTCCGGTGACAGCCCTGGTGAGACCTGGACCGACGCTAAGGCGCAGGCGAACAAGGAAAAAGCTCAATGGCCGTATCCGTGGATGCGGCATCCGGATTATCCCTTGGACCGGGGATCGGTCGAAGGCACCTTAAAGTTGTACGATGGAACCCAGCCCGCGGCCAACGCGCTGATGGTGCTGACGGCGCCCCAGCCGGATTGGCAGGTTCAAGTTTTGGAGTACATCTTCAGCGCGCGCGCTGATGGCGATGGCCATTTCACGCTGCCCCATGTGCGGCCGGGCCGCTATACCCTGTATGGAGCTGTGCCCGAAGTAACTGACGAATTCCGCAAGGACAACGTTGTCGTAAACGCCAATGAAAAGATGGACCTTGGAGCATTGCTCTTCACTCCCGCCTGCTACTCGGCCAGGCTTTGGGAGATCGGGGTCGCCGATTTGCGCACGACCGGTTTCAGGTTGAGCGACCAACCGCGACAATATGGGCTGGATCGAACTGTGCCCGCAGACCTGACCTACACCATCGGCACCAGCATTGCCTCGCGCGATTGGTACTACACCCAAGCAAAGCCTGGCGATTGGAGGATCCTTTTCAAAGTGGATCGGCAGTACGAAGGCCAGGGTGTCCTGACCATTAGCGTTGCGGGCCAGACCAGCAACCCCAAGCTCGAGGTGCTGGTCAATGATCAATCCATCGGCACCTACACGGGTGGCAACAGCAGCGCGGGCTATCGCAGCGCCATCTTGGGAAGCAGTTATCACGAGAACCGAATCGTCCGGTTCCCGGCATCCCTGCTCCGGAACGGGACTAACGCGGTCAACCTCAGGCTCAGCCACGGGGAGATTATGTACGATGAACTGAAACTGGAGATTGATGATCCTCAGCTCCCCAGGCAGATTCCTCACGTTCGCGGTGAAGCCGAAAGGCAGCGATAGCGCGTTAAAGGCGTCGGACGTGTTAAAACGTTAAAAAGTTGAAACGTTAAAAAGTTGAAATGGCGAAAATCGTGCTATGCGTATTCGGTAACGCCGGGCCAGAACGGCGGCGCGCGGACATTCCTGTCCGCAGCAACTCGCGAATGCCAGCGAGTTCACCTACGTTGCTGCGGACAAGAATGTCCGCGCGCCGCCAGCCGAAACTGATCAGTTACGGCGATGCGCTTTGGCGCCGCGGGAAATCGTCGCGAAATGGAGCGATTTTGAAAGACACTGGCAAAAATGCCGTAGGAAGGATCTCATGACGAAAACTGCAGAATCATGCTGTGCCCGGCGGGTTCGCTCGTTGGTTTCCCGCGGAGCTGCAATAATCGCCTGCGCGGGCTTCGTTCTTTCCGTCTGCGCCGGAGCCGCCGAGCAGAATCTTTTGAGAAATCCCGGGTTCGAAGAAGCCGGTTCGGGCGGGGAAGGTCCCCCGAACTGGACTACGGCCGCCGGCAGCGCGTCCAAGGTGACGATTACAGATAGGGAAATCCATGCAGGCTCCAAGGCGATTTCCATTCCCGCCAATACCTCCATCGAACAGAATGTCGGCTCGCTAGCCGCGGGAGCGTATCTGGCTCGTTGCTGGGTAAAATCCGAAGCCGATCAATCCTTGACTTTTCTGGTTCGCAATCCGGATCAACCCTGGGCGGCGTACACTTGCGCGGAAATTCGAGTGCCCCGTGACAAATGGACGCAGATCGAGACCTTCTGCGCGCTGGATCGACCAGGACCCCTGACTCTCACTTTAGGCGGCGTGTCCAAGGAATTTCATCCTTATCACGGCACCAGTCTGGACATGGGAGCGCCGATTGTAGCGGATGACTTCGAGTTGGTCCGTTATGAGCCGAAGGGTTCCGCTGAGGTGCCTGTGTGGGATGTGAGTCAAGGCGCTAACCTTCCGTCGAATTGGATGGCCAAGGAAGGGTGGACCCGGATGGACAACCCGTCGCGCGAGTTTGTCGGAACACCCGTGATACAGGGAGGGCAGCTCGTGGGCACTGTGCGCAAAAGCGATGGAGGACTGGTCGTATACTCCCTCCAACCGGGCGCGCCCAAGCTACGCTGCGCCGTCGTCCCCTCGCCTGCTCTTCCCTCCTTCCATTGCACGATGCTCCAGGAAAATGGCCGCGAGGGCATTCGGGTGAGTGCCGATTCCGGAGATCGCTCTTATATCGCCTGGTTCACGACCAACGGCCTGATCCAGGTGGAGGCCAATCATCTTCAGCAGATTCAAGTGCGCGATTGTCACCTGCGTTATGGTCTTCTGCCGTCCTTTGTCGGAACCGATTTGGTTTACACTCCCGCCGACGTGGCGGGCGTCAAGGAATTCAACCTCCCTTCCACCCAATGGTTCGTCGGATTGGTCGATGGGAACGACAGCATGCTCGTGGCAGCCTGGCAGACCAACTCCCAAACCGCGTCCCTCACCACGGAGGGAGCCGCTGGAAACCAGTTGATCGAGACACTCGCCGTGGGAGCTGAAACCGGTGGATTGTCCCTTTCTTTCGTCGAACACCCTCATATCTGGCACCGGGAAGCCTTGAATGAAGAGTGGCTGGGTGATTACGTGCCGATTTCCTGGGAACGGCCCTTTCCGGCGCGGTGGATGGCGCGCTTTTTCGTGACCTCAGGGGGCATGTCTTCTTTCCGCGACCCCGGCATCGGCTACTCGTTTCCGATCGCCAACGCCAAGACCCGGATGTGGGGCGTTTGGTTTGAGGATTGGAATCATTACCCTTTCTTCTTCGACGGACCACGGACCGTGGTTCACTTTGAGAAAACGTTCATCCCGCGGGGCGAGGCGCTCATCTATTTTCTGGAACCGGCCGCCGCCGATTTGCTTTCGCCTTGCGAGATCGTCGAGCAGGCGTTGGGACATGACCAGGCCACGGCCTTGTTCGACCTCGACGCCAACGGGCTGCGCAAGCTGAAATACTCCACACCTGACCAGTTCCTGTTGGACCGCCCGGTTTGCGCCACGACGACCCGGCTCTCAAAAATCAAGCAGGACGAAAAGGCAACCCTTGGGGTCGACCTGGCCACCCACCTCTACGAGTTCATCCGAGAGATTCGCGGCCGGGTGGACCAATACGGGAGCTTCTTCGCCGACATGAAGAGCTACCTGGAAACCAAGAAGAAAGAACATCCCGAACTGAAGGATTATGCCGAGGGACTGGAAACCATGGTTGCTAAGGCCCAGTCCCAATCCGAGGAAATCTATGCGACACCGCTTTCGTCGGTCCAGGCGAAGATTGAACAAATGAAAGCCCAGTTGCGCGAGGGCAAAGGAGACGGTTTTAATTGCGGCAACCTTGACGTGCGAAGCCCCGCCGGCGACCAGGACGATCTCTGTCGCCGCTACAACCGATTCGTCATGAAGCTGACGCAAACCGCGGCTTTGAAGTGCGGCGACTCCAAAGAAAAGGCGGCGATGGCCACCTACATTTGGGCCCAGTCGCGCCAGGTCCTGAGGAAGCCAACCCGGTGGGAACCCCGCCGGACCCTGTACTTTTTTGAACCTTAATCCGACCGTCCCAATGGATGTCGCTTTTCAGGTCTCCCAATTTCCGGACGGACGAGCTCCCGCGAGTCCCCATTTTTGGCGCGCGTTTTGGACTCCTTTCGCTGCGGCCGTGGTGGTGGCCCTTCTAAGCGGTTGCAATCAACAATCCGCCGAACGCCAAACGTCTGAGCCCTCCACGGAATCTCAGGTCGTCAAAACGGTCTGCGGCATGGAGATGGTTGCGATTCCCGCTGGCCAGTTCGTGATGGGCTCGGATCAAGGTTCAATCGACACCAAGCCGGCGCACTCCGTCAAACTGGATGGTCTTCTCATGGACCGCTACGAAATGACCCAGGAAGTTTACGAGCGAGTCACCGGCACAAACCCTTCCCGCCGCAAGAATCCCAAAAATCCGGTCGAACAGGTCACGTGGTCCGCCGCCGCGAAATTTTGCAACGCGCGTTCGCTGCAGGAAGGCCGCAAGCCGTGCTATGACACCAACTCGTGGGTGTGTGATTTTTCCGCCAACGGATACCGGCTGCCCACAGAGGCGGAATGGGAGTATGCCTGCCGGGCCGGTGACAGCGGCCAATCTAACTTCGGAGATAGCCCCGACGGGCTGAAATCCATCGCCTGGTTTGAAGGCAACTCCCAGTCCAAGCCCCACCCAGTCGGCCAACGAAAACCAAATTCCTGGGGCCTTTATGACATGGAGGGAAATGTTTGGGAATGGTGCAACGATTTCTACGGCGCAAAGTATTATCGGCAAAGTCCGCAAGACAATCCGCGCGGCCCCGACCAGGGCGAAAAGCGGGTCTTGCGCGGCGGCGCCTGGTCCAGCAGCGCCGCCAATTGCTCTCCCTGGGTGCGCAACTGCGATGAGGCCGGCGTAACGGATATTTGCCTGACCATGGACTCCAACGGCTTCCGCTGCGTACGCCAGAAGTAATGGTCTGCAGTTGAGGACACATTAGCGCAAGGAGGTGTGGCTGGCTTATTAGCGGAAGCGACTCTTTATTAATAGCGCCGGTCGCTGAAGGAACCAATTTGGTCACTTGTAGAAGGCCGGCACGGAGGATACACTGCTTAAAGTTCGGCGGCATAGCGCGCATATGCAAAAGTTTGGTTGTTTCAAATTGGTTGTCGCGGCAGCGTGGTTTCTGAGTGCTTACATGCTCTGCCTTCCTTCTACCGCGATGGCATTCCAAAGGGGTGGCTACGATGTAGACGTTGCCCTAAACGGTATGTTCGGCGTGCTGCTCTTCAGTGCTTCTCTATTCGCAGCCTGTTGCATTCTCTTGTCTCAGCGTCGCCATTCTGCCCGGCTCGGTGGCTCAGGGGGAGGCCAAGCAGCGCCTCCTTCGGCGGGTTCCAAGCCACCGCCTCCGGATGCAGGCAAGCCAGTGCCCCTTAAGCCCTGTCCAAGTCATCACTTGGTTGCGGCTAAGGACCTGCCTCCGTCGGACAAGACACACTGCTTTCCGAAAGACTGATCTCCTTCTGCCATGAAGCATCGGCCCAACCATCTCTCTGCAGCCAACCGGCGCATTCGCTTGGTGTCCGAAGCCTTATCGTGGTTCGCTAGCTCAGTTTGCGCTCGCCACCCGCTCACGGAGCCGGTGGCTGAGCGAGACCGTTCGGCGGCCCGCACATTATGAAAGTCTGCGACTATTGCGGGCGCGAAAACACCGATGACGCTGTATCTTGCTGTGAGTGTGGGACTCAGGATTTTAAGAACCCCAAGGACGAGGCTGAAATGGCGGAACAGAGCGCGGAGCCGGAACCATCCGAATCCGAGTTAATCGTCTCGAGCGATCCGAAAGTCTGCGAATGGTGTGGGCTGGAGAATGTCCCTAGCGCTGTCCGTTGCCGCGAGTGTGGCACGCTGCTCAAAAGTCACGAGGCTGAGGCTCCCGAAACGGTGCCACAGAGTGCGGAACCCGGACCCGCCAGGTGGAAGTTTAGGAAGCTCACGTCGGACGAGATGAAGTTGGACTTGGTCACACTGGTCAGCTGTCGAAGCATTGTCGAAGCGGACCTGGTTGTCGGCCAGCTTGGCAGCGTCGGTATTTCTGCTTTCATTCCGGATGAGTTTTTGGCGCAGGCGATGGCGTGGAACATAAACGCTTTTGGCTATGTTCGAGTCCAAGTCTCCCCAAATGATTATGAGCGAGCAAAGACATTTCTCCTGGAACTGTCGGAACTCGCGGAGATCCCCGAACCTGGCAGTGCACCGAATGGCGGCCCAGCGATGCCGAGTAACGACTCGGGAGTCAGTGAAGGGCCGCCATCGGTGAGTTAACCGTTATGCGCAAAAGAATGCTCCAAGGTCTTGATACCCTCTTTCGCAACTACGTGCCTTTTGTTGCTGTGGTCTGGTTGCTTCTTATGGGGCTCAATCTCCTCTTCGCTTTCGTGGTGTTTCCGTCGGCCCGAGCTGGCATCTGGTACGGTCTCGCCGGAACGACCGTTGGCTGTATCATCGGCGCTGTTCCTATCGGTATCCTCAAGGTGCTCTTCCACAAGCGAGTAATGCGCGGGCTGGTCAACCAGAAAGGTTCGATTGCATAACGAAGTCGCCGGAGCCAACGCCGGTTTACGCTACTGGTTTGTCGAGAAGCCCCCAGGTTGTTCTGAGTCTTTGTCCTGGCGTGGCTCGGCTCGGTCGTTCGGCAAATCCTCCATTCATCATTGAAAGCTCACCCGTGGTAAGTTAGTGTTGCAGGAGGCCATGAGAAAGAAGCTCGCATGCAGTCGAGCAGGGGCGCGTTGGCAGAAGCGCGAATCAAGCGGGAGGGTTGCATTCACGTTGATCGAACTGTTGGTCGTCATCGCCATCATCGCCATCCTGGCCGCGCTGTTGTTTCCGGCATTGTCGCAGGCGAAGGACAAGGCTCTGTCGACTCAGTGTAAAAACAACGAACGCCAAATGGGGCTGGCGCTGATCATGTACGCGGCTGACTATCGCTCTTACCCCTATTATTGCACGCAGTCTGAAGCCGTTCCCGCATCCTACTGGTACGAACGACTAGGAGTTTATTATCCGCGAGGGGGTAACGGAGGGGGCGCGATTGATTATCAGACAGGGGAGGGGAATGTCCACCCAGGGCTGCAAGGGCTGTGGAACGCAAATTTTAAGTGTCCTGCATTTAAGGGACCGCAGCTAACGGGGGAGGCTAGTGGCAGCTACGCTTACAATTCCCTAGGGACTGGCTATGGAGCTGACCCATCGGCCTACACCGACGAGCAGAATCTTGGCCTAGGGGGCAACTCGTGGTTTCATGCGCCAATTCGAGAATCCCGCGTTAAGGTCCCGAGCGATCTGTACGCCATTGCGGACGCGAGAGCACAGGCGAGTCCGTTGGTTGAGTCTGGATATGCAGGGCTCATCCACATACCATTGGGGTGGGGGACGCGGTACGACGAACGCGCAATCTTTCGCCACGGCAGGGGTTCTAATTTCCTGTTTTGTGATGGTCACGTCCAGCTAGTCAAGCGCAGCTATTATCTCAACCCAACCAATTCGTGCCTGAACTGGAACAACGACCAGCAGGAACACCGTGAGAATTGGTAATGACGCGAGATGGAACTCGTGGGCGACGAAGCGAGCTGGCGGAAGCCATGCGGCGGCCAAGTCCGACAAGAGAACCCAGCGCTTGCGAACGAGGCCGAGATCACTTCAGCGGACGGCGGGTGGTGCGTCCTTTTTGCAATCATTGCTCAGTGGCCCGCCGCCGTTGAGTTTTTTCGTTAGGCGTCTTCGCGCGACCGAATGTTAATGTCAAAAGCCAACTGCATCGTGATGGTTCTTGCGCTCAGCGTCGTTGCGTCCGCGCGAGGAGCGGCTGGCATCGCGCTTGAAGCAAATGCTCGATGGAAATTGGAGTTTCCTGACTTGCCCGACACGCTGGCAACAATGTCCACTGGTCAGAGGCAGCCTGCACGCCTCACTGTGCAGTTGCCTGCGAACTACTCCCGCGAAAGAAAGTTTCCCCTCTTCGCGCTCCTTAACGGCGATGACGGTGGCCGGGGCGATACGCTGCCGCGTGACTCCAAAACTATCGGATCAAACGACTTCATCTGCGTGAGTCTTCCGCTCTTCAAGCGGGTTTTCGACAAGACGAACGGCGTTTTGGTGACCGTCGATGACTTCGAGACCGTGAGCCGGGCCTATCGAGTCATGTTCCAGAAATTATTCGATACGGTGCCCAACATCGCCCCGGAGCGAAGCGCGTTGGGTGGTTTCTCGAACGGGGCGCACACGACGGCGTTGCTGCTCGCAGGACAGGACGATTTCATTCTCGGCCACTTCCGGGCGTTTTATTTCGTAGAAGGCGGCAATCCACTCGCTGCGAATGCGCTGCATCAAGCCGCGTTGAAGCCTTGTCGGTTTCTCTTGATGTGCGGCGACCAGGGAAAAGATTATTTGAGCCCGGCAGTGGAATTTGGAGCCAGGGAGCGCGGTTTGGATTTCACGTTCATTACGATGCGAGACACTGGACACGAGTTTCCTTTGAAGTATCAGCGTATGCTGGGGCAGTGGATTCGTGGGGAGAGATTGTCGGAGACGGAGCAGAAATGATGACGCCGCCTAACGAAATCGCCGGAGCCAACACCGGTTTACATATTGGGTTTTCCCAGAAACGTCAAGTTGTCCTGAGTCTTCGGCCCGGTGAGGCTCGGCTCGATCGTTACGCCAAAGATAGCCTGTCATGAGAGTCCGCTTGCATGGTGGTTTGTTTTTGGTGCTCTTGCTCACCGCCAGTGCAGTAGCGCAATCGCAGGACTTTACCTACACGACTAATAACGGCACGATTACCATCACTGGCTACACCGGTCCCGGTGGTGTGGTGACCATCCCGAGCACACTTAATGGCCTGCCGGTTACAGCCATTGGGCTAGACGCTTTTTTTCTCCAGACCAGCCTGACGAGTGTCACCATCCCTAACAGCGTCACCAGCATCGGAAACAGTGCGTTCTCTGTCTGCTCAGGGCTAACCAACGTCACCATTCCCAGCAGCGTCGCCACCATCGGAAACGATGCGTTCGCTGACTGCGGCCTGACCAGCATTACGATCCCCAACAGCGTCACCAACATCGGAACCGATGCGTTTGCTGGCTGCGGCCTGACGAGCGTCACCATCCCCAACAGCGTCGCCAGCATCGGAGACCTTGCGTTCGAAAGATGTACACATCTAACCAGCGTTACCATCCTCGGTAGCGTCACCAGCATCGGTGGTTGGGCGTTCTATGGCTGCACCAGCCTGGCCGACTTCACGATCCCCAACAGCGTTACTAGCATCGGAGACGCTGCGTTCGAAATCTGTACCAATCTGACCAGCGTTACCATCCCCAACAACGTCACGAACATCGGAGAATATGCGTTCTCTGGCTCGGGTCTAACCAACGTTACCGTTCCCAACAGTGTCGCCAGCATCGGAGACCTTGTGTTCTACGACTGCACGAATCTGGCCGCGATAAACGTGGAAGCAAACAGCCCCACCTACAGCAGCGTGAGTGGGGTCTTGTTCGACAAGAGCCAAGCAACACTCATCCAATATCCGGGTGGCAAAGTCGGCCCTTATTCACTCCCCAACACCGTCACCAGCATTACTTGGCTGGCGTTCGGTGGCTGCATCAATCTGACCAGTGTCATCGTCGTCGGCACCGTCGCCAACATTGTAAACGATGCGTTCATTGGCTGCACCGGGTTGACCAACGTCGTCATCGCCAATGGCGTCACCAGCATCGGAGACGAGGCGTTCAGTGGTTGCAGAAGTTTGACCAGCGTCACGATCCCGAGCACCGTCACCAGCATCGGGGCGAATGCGTTCAGCATCGCCGTCAATGTCACCAACATTGGACAGAGTTACTGCAGCAGTCTGAGCACCATCGCCATCCCCAACAGCGTCACCAGCATCGGAAATAGTGCGTTGGCTGGCTGCGGCCTGACCAGCATTACGATCCCCAGCAGCGTAACCAACATCGGGGACGCGGCCTTCTCTGGCTGCTTGAGCCTGACGAACGTGTATTTTAAGGGCAATGCACCCACTTTTGGTTGGGGAGTATTCGAGTTTTACACGGAATTTGGGCCGCCGGCGGTATTTGACCCTGCTACCGTCTATTATTTGCCGGGAACTACAGGTTGGGGTCCAACTATTGCAGGTCTTCCGGCGGCGTTATGGCCGCCGCAAGTGGCGAGTGATGTCACATTTGGCGTTAAGACAAATCTGTTTGGGTTCAGCGTCAAGTGGGCGAGCGGCATGGTCGTCGAAATTGAAGCCTGCAGCAATCTGGTCAACCCTGTGTGGCAATCGTTAGAAACCAACACCCTCACTAGCGGCACTTTTTATTTCACCGACCCACAGTGGAAGAATTATCCTAGCCGATTCTACCGCATCCGGTCACCGTGAGGTACATGGCGTAACAACTCCATGCACACGGACTCCGCGCCAAGGTTGGGATTTCATGCCGACGATCACCGTCGCGGAGCCGGTGATGGCGAACGTTCGGCGGTTCACCGTGGGGCGTGGGGCGCCCGTTCGAGTTGGACAGGTCTGGTGTTTCCGGAGTATGTTCCCGGACTAATATGACGATCGAGTTGGATCGAGAAGAGGACGGCC
>Ga0210409_10000997_pt1 | contig 39856 bp, 30 predicted proteins | sample IncBWH17MmetaG_FD_161649 | JGI IMG/M metagenome (GOLD analysis project Ga0210409, IMG submission 161649) | Forest soil microbial communities from Barre Woods Harvard Forest LTER site, Petersham, Massachusetts, United States - Inc-BW-H-17-M | ecosystem: Environmental > Terrestrial > Soil >... | reverse complement strand
AGTGATAGATGAAGGTTCCTGCCCGGGGAGGGGTCATGCGCGCGACGAACGAGGCCCCAGGACCGATGGGAGGAGTGGTTTGCGTTGGAGTACCGCTCCAGTCCGGCACGCCATCGTACGGACTTTCGAGTTCGATTCCATGCCAGTGGACGGTTGTCGGCTCCTTGAGCTGATTGACGACTTCGATTTCGGCAGGCTCGGCGCGAGTTAAGACGATAGGATTTCCGACGGGTGGGATGGCGTCTGGAGGAGTGTTGTGTCCCGGTTCGGAGAGGTCGTAGCCGAAGCCGGCGAAGGTGCGCGACGTGGCGGGCCGTTCTCGGACGAGCAAGCGGAATTTGTGAACTGAGGCGTTCGCAGTGTGGTCGTGCCCTAATTCCGCTTTGGCTGACGGAAGAACGTCGAGGCCCAGGACGATGCCGCCCATCCCGGCGTTTTGTGCAGTGTAGCCTGTTGAGCCGGAGTAACCGGGTAGCGACTCGGGCTGCATCATGTGGAGGAAAGCGCCGGAAAGCACGGAATCGGGACCATTTCGCATGAGGAGCGATTGGCGATCGTTCGAGGCCCAATAGTAGTAGCTGCCCGGTGCGCCGGATTTGAAGCGGACTTCGCGGAGGGTGCCTGTGGGAATTTCGAGGGTATTCGCGCCATCGCTGGTGGTGGTTGGGTCGAGCTGTGCTGCAGGCTTTGCGTTTGCCTCCAACCGCGGCGCCAGTCCGTGGACGTAAATTGTGTGGTCGAGCAGGTTGCGGATGGTGGCTGCGATCTCCGTGCCTTCCGGGACCCGAATCATTGGACCAGGAATCTGGGGAATGTGCCCTTCCTCGGCGAATGCACTGACGATCAAATGTGCTTTGCCATTCTCTTCCGGATACCAGATCGCCGGTCGCAGTTCCAGATGAAGGCTCAGCACGCCACCGGCGAGCGTGCCGGCTGGAGCGCGGTTGTCATTGGCTGAAGCAGCGGGAATTGTTTGCCCTGCGGCTGCCGCTGTCGATGCGGCAATCAGTGCGACTGCGAAGAGCACGCGCCTGAAGTCGAGCATGGAGTTCTTCTCCTTCGAAATGGACTCCTAACATGGATTGGAGGTGGGGCCCTTGAGACTGTCTTGGCGGAAGTGTACTCCGGATAGGCGGCGTGCGCTTCTTCTCTCTTTTCTGTAAAATCTCCATTCGCTCCAAGGAGACTCACCAAAATAATGTCCACAAAAATTACACGAGTACACGCGCGCCAGGTTATCGATTCGCGTGGGAATCCCACTGTGGAGGCGGATGTAACACTGACGTCCGGCGCGGTAGGACGCGCGGCGGTTCCATCCGGCGCTTCCACCGGCGAACACGAAGCATTGGAATTGCGTGATGGCGACAAATCGCGCTACCTCGGCAAAGGAGTTTTGAAGGCAGTCGCCAACGCCAACGGGGAAATCGGCAAAGCGGTGACCGGCCTGGATGCCGCCGACCAACGCGGGCTCGACCATAAAATGATCTCCCTCGATGGCACGCCCACGAAATCTCGCTTGGGCGCCAACGCAATTCTGGCCGTGTCGATGGCTGCGGCGCGCGCCGCTTCCATCGCGCTGAAGCAGCCCCTCTACAAATATCTCTCCCGCTATTCCACGGATTCCTCCGCGAATCTTTTGCCCGTGCCCATGATGAATATTCTAAACGGCGGCGCCCACGCCGACAGCTCCGTGGACTTCCAGGAATTCATGGTCATGCCCGTGGGAGCGCCGAATTTTTCGGAAGCGCTACGCTGGGGAGTGGAGATTTTCCACGCGCTCAAAGCCGCTTTGAAAAAGCGCGGCTACTCCACCGCCGTCGGCGACGAAGGCGGTTTCGCTCCAAGCTGCAAGTCCAACGAAGAAGCCATCCAGATCGTGCTGGAGGCCATCACCGCCGCAGGCTATAAACCAGGCGACCAAGTTCGCATCGCCCTCGATCCCGCGTCCAGCGAGTTTTACGACAAAGCCAGCGGCAAATATATTTTCAAGAAGTCCGACAAATCCGCGCACACCAGCAGCGAGATGGCTGCCTACTGGACCAGCTGGGTGGAAAAATATCCCATCGTCTCCATCGAAGACGGTATGGCCGAAGACGACTGGGCCGGCTGGAAAGAACTCACCGAAAAAGTTGGCCGCAAGGGCCCCGGCAAAAAATCAATTCAGCTGGTCGGCGACGATCTCTTCGTCACCAACACCGAGCGCCTCGGCCGCGGCATCACCGAAGGGATCGCCAACGCCATTCTCATCAAGCTGAATCAGATCGGAACCGTCACCGAAACCATCGACGCCATCGAACTAGCCCGCAAAGCCGGCTATAACTCCATCATTTCTCATCGCTCCGGCGAAACGGAAGACACCTTCATCGCCGATCTGGCCGTTGCCACCGCCGCCGGCCAAATCAAAACCGGCTCCGCCAGCCGCACCGATCGCATCGCAAAATATAATCAGCTCTTGCGCATCGAAGAAGAACTCGGCGGCAGCGCCAGATTCCCAGGCACATCGCTCTTTAAATAAAAAAACGCGCAACCATGCGCGTTTAGAAAATTACTAATCTCAGCAGTTAGTCACGCGCTAGAACAGGCGCGAAACATATTCGCGCATCTCGTTCTTCCAATACGGCCAATCATGGCCGCCCTGCGGCCCCCAATCGTCCAACGAGTGTCGTATCCCTTTGCTCCAGAGAATTTCCGATAGACGATAACTTGGACCACTCTTTTCCCACTGCCCTGTTCCGGTAATGATGTGAATGTCGCAGGAAGCCAGCTGCCCCAGCAGCCACGGGTCGCTTAAATTCGCCAAGTAGTCGACCGGATTATTAAAATAAAAATTGTCGTCGTACATCCCATCCATAAAATTCCTGACGTCATACACCCCGGACATCGCAAAGCACCGCTTGAACACATCCGGATGCTTGAACAAAGTATTCGCCGCGTGATATGCCCCAAAAGACGCTCCCATCGTCGAAATCGGCACCGACGATTTGCAGTTGTCCCAAATGAACGGAACAACTTCCTCGCGCAGATACCCGTCGAACATCGCTTGCATGTAGCTTCGATGAAACGGGTGCGCCCCCCGGTTATAAAGCCCCTGATGGTTAACGGAATTTACAGAAAAAAACTTGATCCTCCCCGCATCAATAAAATCGCCCAGCGCCCCGATCATCCCCTGATTTTCCAGCTCCCACTCATCGCCCGCGCTGGTGGGAAATCCCATCAACGGCGGCCCCCAGTGCCCATACACCACCACGCCCAGATCAATTCCCAGCCGTGAAGAATACCAGCGGTGATACTCGCGTTTCATGAATATCCTCTATGCCCAGCTATGTCCGACGAAGGGAGCAGAATTATGCCAGCCGCTCAGAACCGAAGCAATGAGCCTTGCGCCATATCAGCCTCAATTTTGCTACAATTCGCGACACTTAATGTCTCCCGATCCAGCACAAGGAGCAATCTTAATGGCCACACCGTCCTCGACCAACCGCCCTACCCCGGAGCATATTTTTAATACCTTGAACGCCTACCAGCAGACCTATGCGTTGCGCGCAGCGATCGAGCTGGACATTTTTTCCGCAATCGCCGACGGCGCTAACGACGTTCCGTCGATTTCAAAAAAGACTGGAGCCGCTGAACGCGGTATTCAGAGTCTTTGTAATTACCTTACCGTTCTGGGATTTCTCACCAAGCGCGACGGGCACTACGCGCTTACTCAGGAATCCAGCATTTTTCTCAATAAACGTTCTCCTGCATATATGGGAGCGATATCTGGCTTCCTGGCTAACGAGCACCTCATGAAGAAATTTTCGTCTTTGACGGAAGCGGTCAAGAAAGGCGGCACTGCCGCGGAGCAGGGCCACAACCTCGAACCAAATGATGAGATGTGGGTCACCTTTGCGCGCTCTATGGCGCCCATTACCATGCCTGCGGCCGCATTTATCGCGCAGCTAACCGGGATGCCGCAGGGAAAGGCCTGCAGAATCCTCGATATCGCAGCTGGTCACGGTATGTACGGCATCACCATGGCCCGGCAGAATCCCACCGCGCAGATCACCGCAGTGGACTGGCCTAACGTGCTGCAAGTCGCAAAAGAGAATGCCAACGCCGCCGGCGTCAGCGATCGATTCGATGTGCAGCCAGGAAGCGCTTTCGACGCGCTCTTTGGCGAGGACTACGACTACGTGCTGCTCACCAACATTTTTCATCACTTCGACCAGCGCACCTGCGAAAAGCTGATGCGCCGAGTACATGCTGCGCTAAAACCGGGCGGTCAGGCCATCACGCTGGAGTTTGTGCCCAATGAGGACCGTGTCAGCCCTCCGACACAGGCCATGTTCAGCCTGATAATGTTGGCTATTACAGATTCGGGTGACGCGTATACTTTCGCGGAATATGAAAAAATGTTTCACAACGCGGGATTTGCAAAAACAACCATGCACCAAATTCCGGATATGCCGCAGCAAGTGTTGATTTCCGAAAAGTAACGCGTGGATTTACTGCCGTTTCTTTTAGAGCTTCCGCATTGAGCCGGCTCAGGCTTAGGCTTTGGCGTGCGCCTGGCGCAGGTATTCGCCGACGACTTTAACGTAATCAGGAAAAGCGACTTCCGGCTCGAGCAGATCCGGGTGCCACTTTTTTTCCCATTCGAAACAATAAAACCCGCTGTAATTAATTTTGACCAGTGCCTCAACCTGCCGCTTCACCGGCACGTCACCTTTTCCTGTGAGCACATAGTGTCGGTCTTTGCCATCCGGCACCGAATCTTTCAAGTGCGTGTGGCGGATCCATTTCCCCAATTGCGCCACCGTAAATTCCGGCTCTTCATGCGAACTAGCAAACGTGTGGTGAGCATCCCACAGCAAAGCCACATGCTCGGAATCGGCGCGCGTCAATACTTCCTTCAACGTAGGCGAATCGGTGAAATCCCCGTGCGATTCAACAATCACCGTCACATTTCGCGGCCCGGCATATTCCCCCAGCTCATGCAGGCCGCTCGAGACGCGCGCCATAACTTCCTCTCGCGGCCCTTCGATTTTATTGCCAAAGACCCGCACGTAAGGCGCGCCCAGCGCCGACGCCAGGTCAATAAAACTGCGCGCATCGGAAAGCTGTTGCGCTCGCTTTTGTGGATCCGCTACATGCATCTCCGCCGAACTGCTCACGCACGCGATCTTCAATCCATGTGTCGCGACGTCCCGCTTGGCAGCCGGAATTTTGTCCGCGGCAAATTCCGGACGCGCCGGCAAATTCATGTCGCCAAGCAGGCCGCGCAACTCCACCGCCGCGAATCCATGCTGCTCAGCAAACTCCAGAATTTGCGGCCACGTCCACCCCGGACACCCTAGCGTGGAGAACGCCAGCGGCAATCGCTCCGCCGCTGCACGAGCATAGCGCGCGGCCAGCGCGGCCAGCGCCATGGTGCTCACAAATTCGCGTCGCGTCGCCTTCATGTTTGTACTCCTCCTGTTTTCGAGCGAATTCTATCACCATGATTCAAAGCAGTGTGTCCGCGCTTGCAAGAATTCCAAATGGCAGTAGGATGTAGCGTAGAAATAGCAGCGCGCTAGTTGTCAAAAATCGGGAGACCGCAAGAATGCTCCGTGCCCACGCGTCCGTGAACACCGTCGAATCCCTAAATAACTCCGTAAATATTGTTGAGCCCGGCCGCCGTGAATTTTTGAAGGGCCTCCTCAGCGCCGGCGCTCTAGTATTAAGCGTTCGCTGGACGCCACAAACCGTTTTCGCGGCAGCAACCGATTCGTCGAGCACCGGTGCGGTTGCCCCGATGGCAAATGCCCAGCTGCATCCCAACGTGTATCTCGCCATCGATACCGACGGAACCGTCTACATCATCGCGCACCGCTCCGAGATGGGCAGCGGCAGCAAGACCGCTCTCCCCCGCATCGTAGCCGACGAACTGGATGCCGACTGGGCGCGCGTAAAAATTGTGCAAGCCACCGGCGATGAAAAATACGGCGATCAGGATACCGACGGCTCCCATTCCGTGCGCAGTTTTTTCGATACCTTGCGCGAAGCCGGCGGAACAGCGCGCCTGATGCTCGTTCAAGCCGCTGCCGCACAGTGGAACAAACCCATAACCGAATGCCACACCGAACTCCACGAAGTAATCCACTCGCTTTCCGGCAAAAAACTTGGCTACGGCGAACTGGCGGCCTCCGCGGCCAAGCTCGAAATTCCAAAAAATGAAGACGTGAAACTTAAAGCCCGCACTGAATGGCGCTACATCGGCAAAGGCACTCCCAACTACGACCTCAAAGATATGTGTGACGGAAAAGCCGTCTACGGGCAGGACACCCGCATGGACGGAATGTTGTACGCCAGCGTCGCCCACCCGCCGGTCTTCGGCAGCACCGCAAAGACTGTTGACGATAAGGCCGCGCTAGCGGTTACCGGCGTCAAGCAGACCGCGTCGATTGAAGGCTTCAAGCCGCCCGTCGGCTATCAGACCCTGGGTGGCGTGGCCGTCCTCGCGGACAATACCTGGTCCGCCATGCAGGGCAAGAAAAAACTCAAAATCGAATGGGAGAAAAGTCCCCACAGCGTTTATAACTCCGACTCCTATAAAAAAGAATTGCAGGACACCGCGCGCAAGCCGGGAAAAGTAGTACGCGAAAACGGAAACGTGGATGCGATTTTTGCCAAGGGCGGCAAAATCGTGGAAGCCGAATATTACGCGCCACTGCTCGCGCATGCCTCCATGGAGCCTCCCGCGGCGCTCGCCGCCTTTCGCGACGGCAAAGTGGAAGTGTGGGCTCCCACGCAAAATCCCCAAGGCGCAAAAGATGCCATCGCCAGCGCCTTGGGATTAAAAAAAGAAGACGTCACCGTCAACGTTACTCTGCTGGGCGGCGCGTTCGGCCGCAAATCATTTCCGGATTTTGCCGTGGAAGCCGCGGTCCTCGCGAAAAAAACCGGCAAGCCCGTGAAAGTGGTCTGGAGCCGCGAAGACGACATTCAATTCGACACGTATCACTCCGTAGCCGCGATGTACATGAAAGCCGCGCTCGGGGCCGATGGCAAGCCCGAAGCTTGGCTGCAACGCACCGTGTTTCCTCCGATCGGCTCAACCTTTGATCCCAAGACAAATTATTCCGCCGCCGATGAATTGGGCCTGGGATTTACCGATGTGCCCTTCGCATTGCCGAATCACCGCGTGGAAAATGGCCCCGCAACCGCCCACGTGCGCATCGGTTGGCTGCGCTCGGTCGCAAATATTTATCACGCCTTCGCAGTCCATTCTTTTGCCGACGAACTGGCGCACGCCGCGGGACGCGATTCGCTCGACTATCTGCTGCAGCTCCTCGGCCCCGACCGCATCATTCCTAAAGAAGAATTGCCAAAGGATTATTCGAATTACGACGGCGCCTATGAGCAATACCCCATCGACACCGCCAGGTTTCGCCGCGTCGTATCGCTGGCAACAGAAAAAGCCGGCTGGGGCAAACAAAAATCCGGCAATGGCTTTGGTATGGGCGTCGCGATGCACCGCAGTTTCTTGACCTACGTGGCCACAGTAGTTCAAGTGCAGGTCAACGATGCCGGCCAAGTACAAATCAAACGCGTAGATACCGCGCTCGATGCCGGCACGCTGGTAAATCCAGAAATGGCTCGCCAACAATTTGAAGGCGCGGCCGTGATGGGCACCTCTCTCGCATTTTACGGTGAGATCACCGCCAAGGATGGAGCCATCGAGCAATCCAATTTTAATGATTACCAGGTCGCGCGCATGAGAGAAGCTCCGCGCGAAACGCACATTTACATTGTTCCAAGCGATGCCCCGCCAGCGGGAATCGGTGAGCCAGGTTTGCCGCCGTTCGCCCCCGCCCTCTGCAACGCGATTTTCGCGGCCACCGGCAAGCGCGTCCGCGAATTACCATTAAGCCGCGCGGGCTTTGCCTGAGATTTGGAGATTGAATTAAATAGCGAGCGTGGCGAAGATTCAGAACTTGAAAAACAGAAAGCTCCATCGACTCCCGGGCTATTCCACGTAAAACATCAACATCACGCCCAGAACGATCATGATCGACGGCCACAGCTTATTAAAAACTGGCTGCCAGTTGGTTTTGATTTCAGACAAGCCTTTAGTCAGACCAATCCCAAATCCCGCCGCCGTATACGTGTGATGCTCAGTCTGAATGCGCGCCATGCGCTCCATGTGCCCCGCCCCGTGCATCCCGCCGCGGTGCTCGTGAAAAAGCAAAATGATCGACCCCGCAATCGCCACAATCGGAAAAACCCAACCGGCCCACGCCGCTTTCAAAGTTCCCCGGGCGCGCAGAAATTCGATCACACCCACGGCCAGCAAAATCAGCGCGAATGATTTGTGTTGGCGCACTTCCATGTGATGCGACAGCCCGTAAAACCACGACTGCGGCCCGAAGGGCCACAACTCCGTATCGCTGTAAACGAGCACGAAGGTCCCCGCGAGAAGAAAACATACCGGCCAGGCATAACGAACACTGGGCCATCGCACACTCAGCCGAGCCTCCGCAAGAATAAAGATTCCCGCGAGCACCACAAAAAACCCGGCCAGGTGATGATTGAATTCGCTCTCACGTTTGTCCGCGGCCAATTTTTCAGGCGTCCGCATGGCCGCCATCGGGTCCGGCGCCGCCGGAGTCATGTCCATCCCGGGCATGTCGTCGTTGCTCATTCCCCCTTGGCCCTCGTGACCGTCCTGCGCGGGATGATCTTGCGCGCGAATCAAAGGCTGCCACGCCCACAGTAAAAAAATAAATAGCAGGCACGTTCCCGAAAATTTGAATTGCCGCAACAGATTCTTTTCTGAATGCATTGCTTCTCCAAAGAAGTTGTTCACCAGAGCTTCGATTGGGAGTAAAAAGTTTCGCTCATTCCCGGGCGAAAAGCCAACAGGCCTCAGTGCGGCATAATGGAAGTTTTGCAGCACCGCCCTCGAAGACTTGCTGACTCTACGCGCGTGCCATCTACAAATCGTTTAGTCGAGATGCGTTTTTTACTCACAGCGCAATGCCACCAAGGGATCGACGCGCATCGCCCGTCGCGTGGGGATATAGCAGGCGCCCATCGCGACGACCGAAAGAACAATCGCCACTCCGATAAACGTAAGCGGATCTGAGGCGCTGACACCGTACAACATCCCCGCCATCAGTTTCGTGAGGCCCAACGAGGCCGCCACGCCGATCACAATGCCAAGCAGCGTGAGCTTTGCTCCTTGCGACAGAATAAGATTCAAAACGTCCCAACGGCGTGCCCCGAGAGCGATGCGAACCCCAATTTCATGAGTGCGCTGCCCAACAAGATAGGAGATGACGCCATAAATTCCGACGCTCGAGAGCGTCAGCGCCAGCGCAGCAAAAACGCCCAGCAAAACCATCGAGAAGCGCCGAGGGGAGAGCGAAGCGGAGACGATTTCTTCCATCGTCTGCGCACCGTAGATCACTTGTTCATCGCTCATCGATTTATTGACGCGGCGAAGCGAATCGAAGAGTGTCGGGTCGGAGCCGTCTGAGCGGGCCACGATAGTTGTGCCGGCAGGCGCCAGTTTCATCGCGCCGTCGGGCAATTGCATGAACGGCACATACAGCTCCGCTCGCAGTTGCTGGGCCTCATCGGAATCCAGTCCCCACTGTTTTACATGCGGAACGATGCCCACGATTTCTGCTTTTATTTCACCTTGCTGCAAAGTGATATGCCTCCCCAGCGGATCTTCATTGCCGAAAAATTTGCGCGCAAAGACTTCGTCGACCACCACCACGTGCCGCGAATTCTCATTGTCCCCATCCGTGAAAAAGCGCCCCCGCGCCACCGGAATGCGCATGGTCTTCAGATAATCCGGTTCCACAACATAACTGAGCGCCCAGTTCATCTCGTTTTCGCTGGAGGGCTTGGGCTGGTTGTCCAGCCAGAAAAGCTGCTCGTCGTCATACCGAGTAAGGGGAATCGACCCCCAGGAGGCAGATAACGCTTGCACGCCCGGTACAGAAGCAAACTTTTCATGAACATTGCGAAAGGCCGCGCGGATCGTGGCGGCGCTGGCGTCACTTACAGATGGTGGCATCGAAATGCTGAAGGTCAAAACGTTATGAGCGTCGAATCCCGGCTGGATATCCCAAAGGCGCGACAGCGTGCGAGCCATCAAGCCGGCGCCAATCAGCAGCACCAGCGCCATGGCCATTTCGATTACGACGAACACGCTTTGAGCGCGGTGCCGCGTGCCGCTGGAGCCGCGTCCACTCTCCTTTAGAGTCTCAGACAGAAAAAGTTCCGAAGATTTCAGAGCCGGGGCCAGCCCGAATAAAATTCCGGCTAACAAAGAAATTGCGGCGGTGAAAATAAGCACGTGGGAATCCAGACGGATGTCGGCTGCACGCGGTATTTCCGTGGGCAACATTCGCAGCGTAGCGCGTGTTATCCATTGCGCCAGCAGCAGGCCTAGACTACCTCCAATCACGGAAAGCAAAATACTCTCCGTTAGAATTTGGCGGGTTAAACGTGAACGGCCAGCGCCAAGCGCCACGCGAACCGCAAACTCGCGTGTGCGATTGGTGGAGCGCGCCAGCATCAGGCTGGCGACATTGAAGCACGCGATGAGAAGTACAAAGCCTACGGCGCCCAGCAATACCAACAAGATCGGTTGAATGTCGCCGAGGAGTGCCCGCCTGAAGGGAGTGAGGTTAGCGCCGATGCCCCGGTCGGCGTCCGGATAAATAGCTGCGAGATTGGCCGTGACGCCTTCCATATCCGCACGCGCTTGTTCGATGCTTACCCCGCTTTTGAGGCGGCCCACACCATGAATACCCAGTCCGGCGTCGCGATTCGGAAGTAACGGATTGCTCCACTGCCCAATCGGGGCATACAGGTCCGTCGGATGGGCATTACGATATAGATCGACTGCTTCGGATATGACTCCCACGATGGTGTAGTTCTTGCCGTCCAGCGTGACGCTTTTTCCAAGCACATTAGGGGAAGCCTCGAATTTGCGCTTCCAGAAGCCCTCACCAATCAACACGATGGGAGCCGCACCGATTTTGTCTTCGCCAGTAGCGAAAGTTCTGCCAATCACGGGATTCGCGCCGAGCACCACGAAATAATCGGAGGAAATCAATTTAGCATCCAGTTGCTCGGCATCACCCCGGCCGGTTAGGGTGAACCCGTAGCCGCGTGAAATAGCCATGGAAGAAAATGAATGATTGTCTTTCTGCCAATCGAAAAAATTCGCGTACGAAATCGAGCCATTTGTAAAATTCGGTTTGCTCTCATCCAGCGCAACCAGTTGCTCAGGGTGTGGATAGGGAAGCGGATTCAGAAGCACTCCATTCACGACTGAAAAAAACGCCGTGTTGACCCCGATGCCCAGCGCCAACGTTAAAACCGCCGTGACCGCGAAGCCGGGATTCTTGCGTAATACGCGAGTCGCATAACGAAGGTCGCCGGCGACAGTTTCCAGCCAGCCGATAATGTCCCGCTCGCGCGCGTCTTCTTTCACCAGGGATGTATTCCCAAATCGCTTTCGCGCGTCGAGGCGCGCTTCCACCGGCGCCATGCCGGCGTTGATGTTGTCCGCAACCCGCATCTCCAAATGCGAACGTAATTCCTCGTCAAGTTCATCATCCAATTTGCCGCTTCGAAACGTGTGACGCAGCCGTGATAACCAGGACATGGCACCCTGCCTTTCAAAACCCAGCACTTTATTCAGGCGTGCTGCAACACGCTAGCGACGGCCTGCGTGAGTCGCGCCCAGCTTTTCTCTTCCTCGGCGAGCTGCTTGCGCCCCGTCGGCGTCAGGCTGTAAAAACGAGCGCGCCGGTTATTATCGGAAACGCCCCACTCCGCTTTGATCCAGCCGTCCTGAGCCATCCGGTGCAGCGCCGGATAGAGCGAACCTTCCTCCACGCGCAAAACTTCTTTCGACAACATTTGAATGTGTAGGGTGATGCCATAACCATGCATCGGCCCTCGCACAAGCGTTTTTAGGACCAGCAGCGCTAAGGTCCCCTGCAGCACGTCCGTTTTTAGCCGCAACGTTCGCTCCTATAGACAGCTATAGGTAAAGACGCCAGTCGCGCCAAAATGTTTCCAGCAAATTGCTCCAATTGCCAGGGGTTCTCGTGCGCCGCGAGAAAATTTGCGTTTCTTTGCTGCGCTGTCACGCTAGAGTGGTTGACGGCAACGAGGCCCTATGAGCGCAAAAACCGAACTATCACGCCGCAAATTCCTGACCACTGCCGCGGCAGCCGCCGTTTCAGGCGCTGCGACCCCCGCTAGCGCCTTCACAATTGTGCCGCGACACGTCCTTGGTCGCGGCTTCACGCCTCCCAGCGACAAGCTCAACATCGCTGGTATCGGAGTTGGCGGTATAGGTCGTGCCAACCTCATCGCACTCGCAACCCAGAACATCGTTGCGCTGTGTGATGTCGATTGGGATTACGCCGGCAAAGCGTTTGAGCATCTTGACGCGGACATTCAAGCTTTGAAGACCCGACTCGACAATCCCGATCCGCAGCCTGTCCCGGGCGTTCCGCAGGTGGAATTTGATCGCGTCAAAGCTCAAAAGCGCCTCGACGGAATGATCCGTCTAAAAACCGAGCATTGGCCGAAAGCCAAGCACTATCAGGATTACCGCGAGATGTTGGAGCGCCAGAAGGACATTGACGCCGTGGTGGTGGCCACCGCCGATCACATGCACGCGCCGATCGCGCTCGCGGCCATGGACCTCAATAAACATGTTTACGTGCAAAAACCGCTGACCTGGTCGATCGACGAATCTCGCAGGCTCGCCCGCCGCGCCAAAGGAATGAAAATCGCCACACAGATGGGCAACCAGGGCCACTCGCTGAACGATGCCCGCACCACAGTGGAATATATTCGCGCCGGTGCCATCGGCGAAGTTCGCGAAGCGCATATATGGACCAATCGCCCGCTGGGCTTTTGGCCGCAAGGCGTACCGCGCCCCGAGCCGCTGAAAGAGCCCGCCGACACGTTGAAATGGAATGGTCCAGGTATTACCGCGCGCATAGCGAATTCATTCGCCGGCTCTTATCCTGTTCCCGACACTTTGGCGTGGGATTTATTTCTGGGCGTTGGACCGCGTGTCGACTATCACCCCATCTATCATCCTTTCAACTGGCGCGGCTGGGTGGACTGGGGCGTCGGCGCAATCGGCGATATGGGCGCGCATCTGATCGATCACTCCATGTGGGCCCTCGATTTAGGATTTCCTACCAGTGTCGAAACCGTGTCGACACCATTCAACGGCGCATCCTATCCGCTGGCTACCCAAACCTTCTACGAATTTCCCGCGCGCGGCAAAATGCCTCCCGTAACCATGACATGGTATGACGGCGGCTTGCTGCCGCGTAAACCCGAAGAACTCGGCGATGAAGAATTGAACAAGGGCGGCGGCGCGCTGATTATCGGCAGCAAAGGAAAATTGTTGCATGACACTTATGGAGCAAAGCCGCGGCTCCTGCCCAAGTCGCTGCACGAATCCTACGGCAAGCCGCCGCAGAAACTTCCGCGCATCCCCGGCGAAGACCACGAAATGAACTGGGTTGATGCTGCGAAAGGGAATGCCGAGGGCTCATGTCCTTTCGAATATGCGGCGAGGCTCACAGAAGTCATGCTCCTGGGCGTGGTCGCGCTGCGGGCCGGCAAAAAAATCAACTACGACGGTGCAAATATGAGAATCACCAACGTGCCGCAGGCCAATGATTTTCTGCGGCGCGAATATCGCGAAGGATGGAACTCACCGTCAGGCAAAAGCGCCTAAAATAAAGTTTTTAGGTCGCGGTCTGTAGGTCGCAGTAGCAAGTCGCGTTTTGTAGGTCGGCGGCTTCAGCCTGCCCGCCGCAGGCAGGCCGCGACGAAGAGGCTTATGAAGCAGTGGGGGCTTCAGCCCCTGAAGTCTCAACGCGACTGGTATCAAACAAAAGAGGCTGTTGAAACGTCGACGCACATCGTATTGGAGAAACATTCATGAAAAAATGTTTTCACGTTCTGACAAAGACCCTGGCGCTTCTATTTTTCATGATTGGCTGGACGCATTCCGTGGCCGCGCAAACGGAACAAAAATGGAAATCGAAGGACCGTAACCGTCCCGCGCCCGCAGCCGTGGATCCGGGTATGCCCGGCACGGAAACTTCTACAGGTCGCGCCCCCTCGGACGCCATCGTGCTCTTTGACGGCAAAGATCTTGCCCAATGGACGCAGAAAGACGGCAGTCCCGCGAAATGGAAAGTTGTCGACGGATACTTCGAAGTCGTTCCCAAAACCAAGGACATCATTACCAAGCAGCCCTTTGGCGATATGCAACTACACGTGGAATTTCGCGAGCCCGCCCCGCCCGTTGGCGAAGATCAGGATCGCGGCAACAGCGGCGTAATCATCATGGGCCTGTACGAAATTCAGGTGCTCGATTCTTACCAGAGCAAAACCTATCCCGACGGCCAAGTCGGCGCCGTCTATGGCCAGTATCCGCCGCTCGTCAACGTTTCGCGTCCGCCCGGCCAGTGGCAGACCTACGACATCATATTTCACGCCCCGCGTTTCGACGCCAGCGGAAAATTATTGCGTCCCGCGCATGTAACAGTTCTTCAAAACGGTGTGCTGGTGCAGGACAACGTGGAAATCCACGGCCCCACCGCAACCGGAAAGCCGTACGAGGCCCACGCCGCAAAATTGCCCCTGGAACTCCAAGACCACAACCACCCGGTGCGCTTCAGAAATATCTGGGTTCGCGAACTCACGGATACCGAATAGTTTCGCGCTCATTCGTTTCACACGCACACCTGTAAAACGTCGTTCAAACCGCCAAAACTCAACTCACTCGGAGGTGCCCCACCCTCCATTTTTAGGGTTTACCCGCCGTGGCGGGTGGGTCTTTCTGTTGTCTCGAAGAATTGAGTACCTCAACGTCGCTCTGGTACGATTTCAGCCTATGCGAAATTACCTAAGTTTGATTTTCCTGCTCGCCCTCGCGGTATCCGTTTCCGGCCAAGACTCAAAACCCGCGGCGGACCGCGTTGCCGCGCAAAATGCCATCTTCGACGACTACTACGAGTCCGAACTGCGCAATTTCCCGGAACGCGCCACCGCCTTCGGCGACTACCGCTACAACGACAAGCTCGATGATTACTCACTCGACGGAGTCATGCAGCACCACAAAATGGATGAAAGCTTTTTAGCCCGTATTCAAGCCATCTCCACTACCGGATTCGCCGACCAGGACCAGCTTTCCCATGATTTGCTGGCGCGCGTTTTGCAACAGCGCATCACCGATTTCGAGTTCAAAGAGTATGAGATGCCCATCAACCAGCAGAACGGCATCCATACCAGGCTCGCCGATTTGCCGCTCTCCGTTCCCCTCGATTCCGTGAAGCACTACGAAGACTACATTTCCCGCCTCCACCAAATCCCGCGCGCGCTCAACCAGACCATTGAAGTCTTGCAAGCCGGCATGAAGGACAAACTCATGCCCGTGAAATTCCTCGCCGAGAAAATTCCGGCGCAGTGCCAGGGAATCGTCGACGCCGACCCGTTTCTTCTGCCAACAAAAAAATTCCCCTCAAGTATTTCCGCGGAGGACCAGAAGCGTCTGACTCAGCAAATCAATGACGCGGTCAACAACGAAGTCCTCCCCGCGTACCGTAGTTTCGGCGAATTTATTCGCACCAAGTACGCCCCAGAAGGCCGCACCACGCTGGCCATCACTTCGCTACCCGACGGCCAGAAGCGCTACCAAAACAATATTTACGCCCGCACCACCACGCACATGTCCCCCGACGAAATACATCAGCTCGGACTTCGCGAGATAGACCGCATCGAAAAAGAAATGATCGCCATCGCTAAGAAAGAAGGCTTTGCCGATCTCGCTGCTTTTCGCTCGTCGCTAAAAACCAATCCAAAATATATCCCCACTTCCGCTGAGCAGATCCTTGACGATTTCCGCCATTACATTGCGCAGATGGAGCCCAAACTGCCGCAACTTTTCACTTTGCTCCCCAAGTCGCCCGTAACCGTCGAAGCTATTCCGGCCTTCCAGTCCGCCGCCGCAACTCATTACGTCACTGGAACTCCCGACGGCAAGCGCCCCGGCCGCGTCGTGGTGGCCACCTCCAAATTCGCCGAGCGTTCCTTAATCGACGACGAAGCCATCGCCTACCACGAGGGAATTCCCGGCCATCACATGCAATTGTCCGTGCAGCAGCAGCTCACCGGCCTGCCTAAATTTCGCCAGCACGGCCTCGGCTTCAACGCCTACATCGAAGGCTGGGCGCTCTACGCCGAGCAACTCGGAAAAGAAGTTGGCTTCTACCAGGACCCCGTCTCCGATTATGGGCGCCTCTCCTCCGAACTATTTCGCGCCGTGCGTCTGGTAGTCGACACCGGAATCCATTCGAAAGGCTGGACCCGCGATCAAGTCGTAGAGTTCTTCCGCAAATCCGGCGCCGTCGATGAACCCACTATTCAGTCAGAAACCGACCGCTACATTTCCTGGCCAGCGCAAGCCCTCAGCTACAAGTTGGGGCAACTCAAAATTCGCGAACTACGCGACCGCGCGCAGGGCAAAATCGGTGGCAAGTTCGATATCCGCACCTTTCACGATGAGATCCTCGATGGCGGAACCTTGCCGCTCGATCTTCTTGAAGCGCGCGTGGACAAGTGGATTGCTGGGCAGCCAGGTGCTGGCGACTAGAGCGTCTAGTTCACCAACGTCTTAACTCCTCGTTAAAAATTCGTTAAAATAAATAGATGATGCGCAATTTATTCGGCAGCGCAAAAAATGAGCTGATGCCCGGCGCCAAAAACGCCGTAGATATTTGCCTAGCTGTCCGTGCCGGCGAAAACGTGGCGTTGATCGCCGATGAAGTAAGCAAGCCGGTCGCGGCCAGCCTCGCTGCGGCCCTCGACGATCGCGGCGCGAAATACCATGCATTTTTGCTGGAAGATTTCGGCCCGCGCCCCATGCGCGAAGCTCCACCAGAAATTTTGCAAGCGCTCGAAACCGCCGACGTGGGCATCATGTGCATGACCCCGCAACCCGGCGAACTCGGCGCGCGCATGGCCATCGTAAAAATTGTCGAACGCCGCCAGATTCGTTACGCCCACATGGTCGGCGTCACGGCCGAAATCATGCAGCAGGGCATGCGCGCCGACTACCGCATGGTGGACCGCCTGAGCGACAAACTTCGCGAGCGCATGATGCGCGCCGAAACCCTCACAGTAAAAACCGAGGCCGGCACCAACATCGCTGCCCATTTTGATCCCGGTCTCGATTGGGTGAAAACGAGCGGCCTGATCAGCCCCAGATATTGGTCCAATCTTCCGGCCGGCGAAGTTTTTACTACTCCCGCAATGGTCGACGGCACTTTTGTGTGTGATGCCACCGCCGGCGACCACTTCAATGGCAAGTACGGCGACCTGCAATCCACGCCGCTGGTTCTGGAAATCAAGGAAGCCCGCCTCGTTCACGCCGAGTGCGCGCGCAAAGATCTGCAGCAGGAGTTCTGGGAATATTGCCACACCGACAAGAACAGCGACCGTGTCGGGGAATTGGCCTTTGGCACAAATTTGGGCCTATCACGAATGATCGGCGTGCTTTTACAGGACGAAAAATTTCCCGGCGTCCATCTGGCCTTCGGTGATCCGTATGGCAGCCAAACCCACGCCGACTGGGCCTCCAAAACGCATGTCGATGTGCTGACTCGCAAGTGCGATGTTTGGATCGATGAGGACCAGGTCATTAATCGCGGCCGCTACCAACTCGATCACCTCGGACTTTCCTGACGTTCTCGATTTTTCTTCGTAAATATTCCGCTGCCGTTGGTCCGGCTTCATCGCCTGCCGCTGATTTACTTCGCGCCCATGAGTTAAACTTAAGCTGTGCCTAAATTCGACAAGCACATTTTCATCTGCATGAACCAGCGCGAAGCAGGCCACCCACGCGGTTGCTGCGACCCGACCGGCCAAGGCGAATTGCAGCGCCTATTCAAAACCAAGCTTGCGCAGCGTGGCATTAAAAACGTGCGCGCCAACAAATCCGGATGCCTCGACCAGTGTGAACTGGGCCCCACGGTCGTGGTCTACCCCGAAGCAGTCTGGTATGGAAGCGTCAAGCCCGAGGACGTAGACGAAATCATCGACTCCCACATCGTCGGCGGCACACCGGTAGCGCGTCTGATCATTCCCGACGCCATCCTCAACACCACTCACAAAAAATAAATCTTCGACCACACGCCACAGCACAGTCATTCCGCCTGCCCGCCTCCGGCGGGACCGAAGTAAGCCGACGCTTTTTCTTTTCCTTCGCTCCCGCGAAGGAGGCGGCTTACGCAGCGGAGGAATCTCTCTTCGCTGTATGCATTTCGCGCACCGCTTCGAATTGCCGTCGCGGTGATTGTGTCGCCCGAATCCAGGCCTCGGCGGCCATGAGATGCAGCGTAAAACCAATCCAAAACGCGATGCCGAAAAATTCGCGCGGCGTCAGCCCCGACAACCGGCTGGTAGCAAAAAATATCCCCATAATCGGCCGGATAGTCGCCACCGCCAATCCAATCGAGAACGCGCGAATCATCCACTCGCGATGCAGCGCAATTTCTCGCCGCCGTATAAGCCAGAATGCCCGGGACAGCGCCACCAAAAAATAAGACCCGAATAAAGTGGTCGCGGCCGCTTGATTGACGCCGCCGATCGCCGGCATCCCAAAGCTCATAATCAACGCGGTAATTCCAATCACAAACCCGCACGCCACAAAAACCCGCCCGCTCCAACGGTGCCACCTTAAATGACGCGCACGAATGCTTGAGCTGAATTGCAGCGGCCCCAGCAGCATGAACAGCAAACCCGGAACAATGTGAATCAGCGTTAGTTTCGGATGATGCGCGAATAAATCATCCAACGCACCAAATTGCGCAGCCACAGGATTGCTCGCAGGCGGTAGCGGCCGGTACCCGTGGAGAACCACCGGAACTACAGTTGTCATCCGTCTCACAGCAACAGCAGTCCCGATGAACGCGAGAAAAACCACCGCGCTCCACAGTACGCGCCGCATGCGAATGCCGGGCTCCATACTGCTCAATACGCAAATACCGCCAAATTATTTCGTCGCGATGTTTTGTTTCGCCTCGGAAACTTATGTGTGGAAGGCCTAGGGGTTCAGTTTATGTACCCGGAAAATTATCAGCCAAATAAAATGCCGGCATGGCTTTTATTTCGTCCTCAGCACCTGCCAGAGGACCAGCCACGCCGGCATTTACATCCCTTTAGATTTTAAACCGCATCACCGATGTTCGTGTTCATGCTCGCGATCATGGTTCCGCCAGCGGTCGTGGTCCCGCTCATGCTCGCGGTCCCAGCGGTGATCATGCTCGAATCGCCCACGATCTCCGTTCCAGTAACCGTTGTAGTAGCGGCCCCCTTCCCAACGAGGTCCAACCCAGACTGCTCCACCATAAGGCGGCTCAGTCCAATAGCCTCGGTGCCAAACGTAGCGGCCGTCCACGGGATACCAGTAGCCGTCCACCCACACATAGCCGGGTCCCGGTGCCACTGGTCGCGCATATACCCGCGGCGGAGGCGGAGCGCCAATTCCGATTCCGACGGATACCTGAGCCTTAAGGGCGGGCGAGCCAGTCAAAAGCATCGTGGCAAGCAACGCTGCGCCAATAAACTTTCTCATGTTCTATCCTCCTTAAAAAAGGCGTTTTTTACTCCCACTGATGGAACACTGCTGACGACATTTTCTCTCGGCCGGAACTCGGAGAACTGATCTGTGCTGGGAAGACCATCGGGACAATTCAAGACTATTTAGCTGCTCAGAAACCATCAATACTGCAAAAACTGTATGTGTCGATTATTGTAACGATGCACTAATTCCACACTGGGGCTGATACTTCAGTGCTGGATCGTGAGTCCGTCCAATTGTCGGATCAGGCCAGCGCGATTAATATCAACTTAATCTGAGGTTAATCGCCCGGCATGCTAAAACGTATTCGATAATGCGTGATGGAACAAAATCGCTCGTAAATCATTGAATAGCGCCAATTTTACGGATGTTATCCTACCATTGTGACTAGGGCGTTTTCCCCATTGCTATAAAGCACATGAAACATTCATGAACTCATTCGATACGCCGATCATTACGTTTCTAAACTCGTTTGCCCGCCACTCGTGGGCCTTTGACTCCTTTGTCTACATGCTGAGTAGCAATGATTTGCTCAAAGGCGGAGTCGTCGTAGCGCTTATCTGGTGGACCTGGTTTCGCCCCGATGCCCGCAAGGACGACACCCGGCAACATTTAGTTTGCGCAATTTTTGCCTGCCTGGTGGCCGTGGTTATTGCGCGCGCTTTGGCGCTTATGCTTCCTTTTCGGGAGCGCCCCATGGTCGTCGCCGCTCTTCATTTTCAGCGCCCCTACGGAGGCGACGACGGCGGTCTTATTGACTGGAGTTCTTTCCCGAGCGATCACGCCGCGGTGTTTTTTTCCTTGGCAATGTCCATTTTCTTTGTATGGCGGGCTGCCGGAATTGCCGCGCTGATTTATGTATTTTTGTTCATCGGCATGCCGCGACTCTATCTGGGGTTTCACTATCCCACCGATATTCTGGGCGGAGCCTTGATCGGAATCGCGCTTGCCTTGATAGCGCGTGCCAAACTGTTTTGTGATTGGGCACGCACCCTTGTAATGCCGTGGTTACAGCGTTCACCGGGAAGCTTTTACGCGTGTCTGTTTATTCTGACCTTTCAAATCGCCACCATCTTTCAATCCATGCGAAAGATCGCCCATTTTCTATTTACCCTCTTTACCCCGCACATCACCTAGCCACTAGAAAATTATCACCCGCACGCCACCGCGCCACAGTGTTGTCGCCCTACAGCATTGCCACGCCACGGCATTGCCACCCCGCAGCATCGTCTTGCCATAGCACGGTCATTCCGCCTGTCCGCCTCCGGCGGGACCGAAGTAAGCCGATGCTTCTTCTCCTTCGCTCCTGCGAAGGAGTCGGCTTACGCAGTGGAGGAATCTCTCTTCGCTTTCGGTTTTCTCTTCTGCGCTCATCAACCCTCTTTGAGCCCCATCGCACCTGACTACAAAAGAATTCACCGCACGACATACCGTCGCCATCCCGTTTGAATTTGCCCCCATGTTTATTTCTTCTCCTTCGCTCTCCGGGAAGCTGGCAATTGGATTATCCGGATTATGGTTTCTCGCCATAAACGCTTCCGCATTCCAAACTGACTCGACTTCAGGCAGAATGTCTGCGCCATTCAGGAGACGATATGAATCGCAGTGTTGCGGTTGGGTCCGTTTTATTGAGCGCGTTGGCGCTGGCACTCGCAGGCGCCTACAAAGTTGCACAGGTTTCGGCCGGCGATCAGCCGCTCGCGGGATATTCGCCCGAATCATCCCGCGCCGAGCGCCAGTGGGAAGAGAAGTTCCGCGAAATCCCCAGCCCGGACAATCTCCGCGCGTATATGCAGCATCTCTCGGCCCGGCCGCACAACGTCGGCACCGCTTACGACAAGGAAAACGCCGAATGGATTGCCGCGAGATTCAAAGACTTCGGACTCGATACGCACATCGAACAATTCGACGTGCTTTATCCCACCCCTAAGGAACGCCTCGTCGAACTGGTTGAAGGCGGCCCGAAATTTTCAGCCAAGCTGCAAGAGCCCGCGCTGCCGGAAGACCCAACGTCAAGCCAGCAAAAGGAACAACTTCCCACCTACCATGCCTATTCAAAAGACGGCGACGTTACCGCTCAACTGGTCTACGTGAACTACGGAATTCCCGAGGATTACGAACAACTCGATCGCATGGGCGTTTCCGTGAAGGGCAAGATCGTCATCGCCCGTTATTACCACTCCTGGCGCGGCATCAAGCCAAAAGTCGCCGCCGAACATGGTGCCGTCGGTTGCCTAATTTATTCCGACCCGCATGAAGATGGATTTTTTCAGGGCGAAACGTTTCCCAAAGGCGCATGGCGTCCCAAGGACGGCGTGCAGCGCGGCAGCGTCGCGGATATGCCCCTTTATCCCGGTGATCCGTTGACTCCGGGCGTGGGCGCGACAAAAGACGCCAAGCGCTTGAAGATCGAAGAGGCCCTCACCATTACAAAAATTCCCGTGCTCCCGATTTCCTATGCCGATGCGCAACCTTTGCTGGAAGCCCTCACCGGGCGCGTCGCGCCACCACAGTGGCGCGGTGGCCTGGGTATCACCTATCACGTCGGACCGGGCGCCGCGAAAGTCCATATGAAAGTGAAATCCAACTGGGACACCAAACCCGTTTACGACGTGATCGCAAAAATTCCCGGCTCGACCTTTCCCGACGAGTGGGTCTTGCGCGGAAATCATCACGACGCGTGGGTCAATGGTGCGGAAGACCCAATTTCCGGGGCTGTAGCGGTGCTGGAGGAAGCTCGCGCTCTGGGTGAGTTACTAAAGGCCGGATGGAAGCCCAAACGAACCATCATTTATTGCGCGTGGGATGGGGAAGAGCCCGGCCTGTTGGGCTCAACCGAATTTGCGGAAGCTCATTACGACGAATTGCGAGCGCATGCCGTGGCGTACATCAACTCGGACTCCAATGGACGAGGTTATCTCGGGATTGAAGGCTCCCACACCCTCGAAAAATTCAGCAACGATATTTCTCGCGAGATCACCGACCCCGAAACCAAGCTTTCCACCTGGAAGCGTAATCACCTGCACGAAATTGCCGAAGCCAAATCACCCGAAGACCGCGAAAAGATTCGCCAGCGGGCTGACGAGCGCATCGGTGCCCTTGGCTCGGGATCCGACTACACTGCTTTTCTGCAACATGATGGCGTCGCCTCCATGAATATCGGCTTCGGCGGAGAAGACGGCGGCGGCATCTACCATTCGATTTACGACGACTTCTACTGGTATACGCATTTCAGCGATACGAATTTTGTGTACGGTCGCGCTTTGGCGCAGACCGGTGGCACCATCGTTTTGCGGCTCGCCGATGCCGACCTCTTGCCCTTCGAATTCGCTGACTTCGCCGACACCATGGACACCTACGTGAAGGAATTGAAAACGCTGGCGCAGAAAACGCAGGCCGACATTCAGGAACGCAATCGTGAGGTCGAAGAAGGTGTGTTCCAGGCCACCGACGACCCCAAAAAACCGTTGATCCCGCCGCCCGTCGAACCGCTGGCCCCCTATTTAAACTTTGCTCCGCTGGATAACGCCACTGTAGCGCTCGGCCGTAGCGCCTCGGAATATCGCAAAGCTCTTGAAAAGATAAATGCCAATGGCGGCAGCGCCATGGCCGCGGCATCTCTCACGGACGTGAACAAACTTTTGATCGAGAGCGAACGAAAACTTACCAATGCCGAAGGCTTGCCCAACCGTCCGTGGTTCAAGCACCAGATTTATGCTCCGGGTTTCTATACCGGCTATGCCGCCAAAACCATGCCCGCGGTGCGCGAGGCCATCGAACAAAAACAATGGAAACAAGCCGAAGCCGGCATTGTTGTTGTCGCCGGCGTGCTGCAGGATGAGGCCGAATTGATCTCCGCAGCGGCCGCAAAACTTACCGCTGCGGCGCATTAACTGGCAGCTTCAGTTTTTCGCATTTACAAGAACTAACCGTGCGCGTCTCGGAAGGACTGTTCTATTCCGTCATACAATCTCGCCTTAATCGGTTTCGGAAATGTGGGCCGCTCTTTCTTGCGGTTGCTCATCGCAAAAGAATCGGAACTCCGCAGACGCTATGACTTGCGCTGGCGCTTGACTGGCGTTGCCACCCGCCGCTCCGGTTGGCTCGCGGATCCGTACGGGCTGAATCCCATCGCGCTTTTAAACGGCCACTGGCCTGCCCAGCGTGAAATACCTGCTAAAGACATTCGCGAATGGCTAGAAAAATCGCACGCCGATGTCTTCATCGAAGCTAGTTCGCTGAATCTGCAGTCCGGCCAGCCCGCCATTGAGCACCTGAAAACCGCGCTGGAGTTCGGCGCCCACGCGCTGACCGCCAACAAAGGCCCAATCGTCTACGCCTTCGAGGAACTGACCAGGCTCGCCGTTGAGAAAAAGAAAAAGTTCCTTTACGAATCGACGGTCATGGATGGCGTCCCCATTTTTTCCATGTTCCCGCTGGGCTTGCCGGCCGTGGATTTACGTGGCTTCCACGGAGTTTTGAATTCCACCACCAATGTCGTGCTGACCGAAATCGAAAGAGGCCTCTCCTTCGACGAAGCCATCAAGCGCGCGCAAGCCATGGGCATCGCGGAAACCGACCCATCCGCCGATGTCGATGGCTGGGACGCCGCCTTCAAAGTAGTCGCCTTGGCAACCGTGCTTATGGGCGTGCCGGTAAAAATTGAGCAAGTGCGCCGCACCGGCATCCGCGATTTGAGCGAGGAAAAAATTCGCTCCGTGCGTGACGCCGGCATGCGCTACAAACTCGTATGCCGAGCCGCGCGCCGCGGTCTCGGCGTGGAATGCACCGTAGCACCGGAATTGCTCTTGGCCGGCGACCCGCTCGCAAATCTGGAAGGCTCCAGCTCAGCGATTCGTTTTGATATGGACGTCTTTGGCCTGTCAATCGTCGAACACAACCCCGGCATCGACGCCACCGGTTACGGCCTGGTAGCCGACCTCGTTCGCGCCGTGCAGCCGTAAAATTATTTTGAGTCACCGCGCACCCAACCGCTTGTCGAAATTAGCGACCGCCGCTGGAACCGCGAGTTTCGCATCGCAGCGTCCATCGCGAATCGCCTCACTGGCAGCCAGCCGAATCGGCAGCACTCCGGCCCACACCGACAACGCGTAGTCTTCTTCGTCGTCCTGTACATCGCCAGTACGAATCTTCGCGGAAACTTCACTCAACGCCAGTCGCAGGATGCTTGTGGCTTTTAATTCTTTTTCGTTGGGCTGGCGAGCATCATCCCACCGCCCCGGCAGAATCTTCTCGGTAAACGCGCGCAACGCCGCGATTTTCTCTTCCGTCTCACTGACTAGCGTGGCCGTCCCGAGCGCCACCACCGACCGGTAGTTCATCGAATGATTAAACACCGAGCGCGCCAGCACCAGCCCGTCAATCAGCGTCACCGTCACGCATACCGCCAGTCCGCCGCTCAATCCTCGCAACATCCGGCTGGCCGCCGACCCGTGAAAATAAATTGCATCTCCCACGCGCGCGAACATCGTGGGGATCACATACGGCTGCCCCTCCATCGTGAATCCCACGTGACAAACAAACCCTTCATCAAGAATTTTGTAAATGGTCTCGCGGTCAAACGACCCGCGATGCGGTTCGCGCACCACCCGCGTGCGCTCCGTCGGCGAGAAAGTTTCCGGCAAAATACACCTCTATGTGAATCGTGGCGCAGAGTTGATAGCCGGCGCCAATGCGGCATGAGTGAGGAACAATCATTTCGATGCTAACACGACGTCGCGCGCCACCCGCAACGGCCAATGTGGCATTCCCTATGCGTCACCACTCGTCACCACTCGCGTTCCTGCGCCTTTGTGAGAAACTACTCCACCGGAGAAAACCATGAGCTCATCAGTTACGCACGCCGCGGGAAATAAATCGTTAGACACCGCCTGGGTGCGCCAGCAGTTTCCTTCCTTGCAGACCCAAGTCAACGGCCAACCCGCCGCTTTTCTCGACGGTCCCGCAGGCACGCAGGTTCCCAAACAAGTCATCGACGCCATTCACAACTATCTGCTCCACGATAACGCCAACACCTGCGGAGCCTTCGCCACCAGCCGCCGCAACGATGCCATGATTTGCGGCGCGCGCCAGGCCATGGCCGATTTTTTCAATTGCGCCCCCGACGAAGTAAGTTTCGGCCAAAACATGACCACCATCACCTTCGCGCTCGCCCGGGCAATCGGTCGCGAGATGAACCCCGGAGACGAAATTGTAGTCACCACGCTCGATCATGACGCCAACGTCGCTCCGTGGCGCGCGCTCGAAGAAAAAGGCGTACATGTGCGCCAGGTAGATATTCGCGAAGCCGATTGCACCCTGGACATGGACGATTTAAAACGCAAGCTCACCAAAAAAACCAAGATCGTCGCGGTAGGCTACGCTTCCAACGCTGTCGGCACCATCAATCCCGTCGCGGAGATTGCCGAACTTGCCCATTCCGTCGGCGCGCTGATCTTTGTCGACGCCGTACATTACGCGCCCCACGGCGCCATCGACGTGCAGGCCCTCGATTGCGATTTTCTCGCCTGCTCCCCATATAAGTTCTTTGGCCCGCACATGGGTACGCTCTACGGGAAGCACGACCTTTTAATGCGCTTTTCACCGTATAAAGTCCGCCCCGCGCCCGAAGCCCTCCCCGACCGCTGGGAAACCGGCACGCAAGTCCAGGAATTAATCGCCGGCATCGCAGCCGCCGTGGAATACCTCGCCGCACTGGGAAAGCGCCACGATCCCGCCGCGCAAGACCGCCGCAGCGCGCTTCTAGCTGCCTACCGGGTTACTCACCAACAGGAAATGGCGTTACTCGCAAAATTAATGCATGGCTTGCAGCAGATCGACGGCCTCCGCGTCTTCGGAATCACCGATCCCGCAAAATTCGATCAGCGCTGTTCAACCGTCTCCGTCCGCCTGGATGGCCACACTCCCACGGAGACCGCCACTTTCCTTGGCGAGCGCGGCATTTTCACCTGGGACGGAAATTTTTATGCTCTGAATTTAACCGAGCGCCTCGGCGTGCAATCTACCGGCGGCCTCCTGCGCATCGGCCTGGTCCACTACAACACCGCCGACGAAGTAGAGAGGTTACTGACCGGATTGTGTGAACTTAGAGACCGTTGAAAAATCATCAGCAACCTGTATAGTGAGCCCGACCGTCCGCTAACTGAGTCAATGCGCAACGCCTTAGCTGCGGGAGGCCGCCGAATGAACGTTTTCTTTCGTCACCGACGGAAAATCCTGGTATGCACCAGCGCTCTGCTGCTGGTGTTCTCCGCACTCTCATCGCGCGCCGCCGAAAAACCCTTCACCGAAGTTCGCAGCCCCAACTTCCGCGTCCTCACCAACGGCAGCGAACATGAGGCTCGCAGAATCGCGCTCGAATTTGAACAGATGCGCGCTGTCTTTGCCGTCGGATTTCCTAACATGCGCCTCACCACCGGAGCCCCGCTCCTGATTTTTGCGCTGCAGACCGAGAACGACATCAAATGGTTGGCTCCCGCGATATGGAAAAATCGTAAAGGCCCCATGCCTGCCGGCTACTTCGAACATGGCTGGGAGAAACAATTTGCCGTCGTGAATATCAGTGTGGATATTCCGGGCGCTTATAACGTGGTCTATCACGAATATGTGCACAGCTTGCTGCATACCAATTTTCGCTGGTTGCCCACTTGGCTGGACGAAGGTTTGGCCGAATTTTACGGCAATTCCAGATTCGATCCCAAAAAATCCTACGTGGGCGCGCCTAGCACCCGCGTCTACCAATTGAAGAATCGCACCTTGATCCCGCTCGAAACGCTTTTAATCGTGAATCCCTGGACCTATTACCACGGGGACGAAAATCAAATCGCCACCTTTTACGCCGAATCCTGGGCCCTCGTGCATTACCTGGTTTTCGGACCGGACATGGAGTCGGGCAAAAAGCTCAGTCGTTTTTATGCCCAACTGCAAGCCGGAAACCAGCAGGTAAAGGCCTTCCGCGACGTATTCGGTGACCTGAAAAAAGTGGAAGACGGGCTGCAAAGGTATATCCAGGCATTCGCGTTTGGCGCTTACGCCATCGAAAATCTCACCGCCATTCAGGCCAAAGATTTTTCCTCCCGCAAGCTGAGCAGGGCCGAATCGGATGCCGAAATTGCTGGCTATCGCCTGTGGGCCCACGATTCCCCCGAAGCCGCCGATCTCGTCGAACGCGCGCTGCAGGATGACCCCGCGCTCGCCGCCGCGCATGAGGAAAAAGCCTTCATTAATTTCCGCGAAGGCAAAGATGAAGACGCCGTCCACGAATTTTCTCGCGCCTGCGAGTTGGATAAAACGCTTTACCTTTCGCAATATTTCAAGGCCATGATGACCTCCAAGCGCGACACTCCTGAACAGCGCGAGGCTTTGCGCGTGGAGTTACAGCAGATAACGCAAATGAACCCGCAGTTCGCTCCCGCCTATGTGCAGCTGGCGATGTTATTTATTGCCGACGGACAAGGCACTAAATCGCTGGTGGCCGCCCGCAAAGCCGAGCAACTGGAACCTTCCCGAGCCGGCTATCATTTATTGAGTGGTGAAATTCTGCTGCGCATGAAACGCGAAAAAGAAGCCGCCGAATCTGCGCGCTATGTCGCCGAGCGCTGGCACGGTCCCGATCATAACGAAGCTGTAGCTTTGTGGAACCGCATCCCCACTGCCAGTCGGCCCGTCGACGCCATCGTGATCGACGAAGTCGAGGAACAATCCCAAGCTGCGGAAGGGAAAATGCTCTCCATTTCGTGTGGCGAGAAAAGCAAAAACGAAGTGACCTTGCAGCGCGGCGACGACCTCATGGTTTTCAAAAGCAAAGGACGCCAGATGATCGGCTATTCAGACACCCTTTGGTATGGCAGCGACCACTTCAGTCTTTGTCACCACGTGGAAGGCATGCACGCGGTCATCCGTTATCGCCCCGCAGTCACCAAAGACTACGCCGGCGACTGGCTCTCCATCGAATTGCGCGACGAGTTGCCGCCGCAGTCCCAGCAGCAAGCCACCAAAGCACCGCAGCCGCCTCAGCCTTCAGCCCCGGCAGCCGCACCGCCCCAACAAGATTAGGGTCAGTTTTGTAGGGCGGCCAAGTGTGCCGAAGCTGTAGTGGTATGGAGGCTCGTGAGTATACGATTGAGTTCTCCCTGTGAGTATCGAATGCTGCCGTTTGTGGAGCCGCAGAGAATTTCAACATGGTGTCCTGTGGAATCGAAGACTTCTAGGTCCACGCGCCGTGATTTCTGAGGATCACCGATTTGAAACCCCCGTTTGCTAGGTAGCTCAAACGAGAACGTCCCTGTACCCAGCCCTGGGCCGAAAGCGATCGCTTTTATGGTCAGCAATGTTACTCCGCGAACCGCATCCGCTCGTGGCCCAAACGCTCGGATATTTTGAGGAGTCGTATTCAAGAGCACGCCATACTGGTCGTACGCCGAACGGTTCATCAGATCGCCAAAGACCAACTGCAGATCGCCCATTTTTAAAGATTGATCCTGCACAATCTCCGTGAGTAGGCCGCGCTGACCCGAGGGAACGATGAAAAGTACATCCTGCCCGGACTGAAACTTAAGCTGCACGAGGTTCTTTCCGACTTTTTCAGTGAAACTCGCATTCCATGGGACCTCGAATTCATAACCGAAATACGAAAGCTTCATTCCGGGCGCATCAATGACCGAATAGTCAGATAACACCCGCGTGGCTATTTTCACTCCCGGGACTCTCCTAGCCTCCATTCTCGTCGTGAGGAAAATGCCGATTGGAGGGCCTAGCAGGTCGATGAGAACAGCCAAGAACGCGATCAGAATCCCCACGCGAAATAGTGCGCCAGTGACGCGCCTCCAAGTTGATACACGCTCCCATGCTGTGACGCGAATGAGTGCTCGCATGCATTTGATTCTTGCAGCCTGAGAATACCGCCACAATGTAACTAGCACTTCATAATGCCGTTGACGCTATCTGTTCGTTAGGTCAGGTCGATTTTCAAATCTTTAATGTTCAGACTGACTCGTTACAATTCCAACGCCTTCACTACAACACCGCCACGAATCCGTGTATTCTGACGCGCTATGAATAAAAAAACGAAACCAATCGTGTTAACCGTCCTTGACGGCTGGGGATACCGCGCGGAAATCAACGGCAATGCCATCGCTCTTGCGCGCAAGCCTGTTTACGATGAGCTGTTGCGCAAATTTCCCAACACTCTGATTCACACCTCCGGCCCCTTCGTGGGCCTCCCCGAAGGACAAATGGGCAACAGCGAAGTCGGCCATATGAATATCGGCGCCGGCCGCATCGTGCATATGGACATCACCCGCATCGATCTGTTGATCGCCAACAAACAATTGGAAAACGTGCCGCTGTGGCAACAAGCCATGGATCGCGGCCGCGAACGACAACTGCACTTCATCGGGCTGTTAAGCGATGGCGGCGTGCATTCCCACATCCAGCATTTATTCGCGCTGCTGGAAATGGCCAAGGGGAAAAACGTTACAAAAGTTTTCGTGCATTGCTTCATGGATGGGCGAGACACGCCGCCGCACAGCGGCCGCGAATTCGTCAAGCAGCTGCAGCGCAAGATGCGCGAGTTGGGCGTCGGCGAAATCGCCACGCTGGTCGGCCGCTACTATGCGATGGACCGCGACAATCGCTGGGAGCGCATCGAGCTAGCCTACCGCGCCATGGTCCACGGCGAAGCGCCCACGCGCACCGACGATCCCGTTGCGGCCCTCAGCAAGAGCTACGAGCAGGACGTCACCGATGAATTCATCAAACCCATCGTGGTCATCAAAGGCACCGGCGACTCAGCCAAGCCAGTCGGTTTGATTCGTGATGAAGACGCGGTGATTTTCTTTAATTTCCGCGCCGATCGCGCCCGGCAGATGACCTATGCCCTCGCCGCGCCCGATTTCGACAAATTTGCCGACCCGCAAAGACCCAAAAAACTCTTCTTCGTCGCCACCACGCAGTACGATAAAAACTGGCCGTGGCTGAAATACGTCATTTCTCCCGAAAAACTCGAACAGATCTTGGCGCAAGTCTTCGCCGAACTCGATTACAAAAATCTGCGCTGCGCGGAAACGGAAAAATACGCGCACGTAACTTATTTCTTTAACGGTGGCGTGGAAAAGCCTTTCGGCGGCGAAGAACGCATCCTCGTCCCCTCGCCAAAAGTTGCCACCTACGACTTAAAACCTGAAATGTCCGCCGCAGGAATCACCGACACCGTGGTGCACGCCATCGAGAAAGGCGAATTCGACGCCATCATCATGAATTACGCCAACGCCGACATGGTCGGCCATTCCGGGAAATTGGAAGCGGCCATCCAGGCCGTTGAAGCCGTAGACGCCGGGCTGGCACGAATCTATCAGACGCTAAAAGCACGCGGAGGCACCTGGCTCATTACGGCCGACCACGGCAACGCCGAAATGATGGTCGATCCCAACACTGGCGGCGCGCACACCTACCACACCACCAATCCCGTGCCTTTTATTTTGGTGAACGGCGACGAGCAACTCCGCTTGCGATCCGGCGGTTCGCTGCGCGACATCGCGCCCACAATTCTGGGTGTGCTCGGGCAGCGACAACCAAGGGACATGACCGGCACGGATCTGCGCTTATCTTCGTAACGAATTCAACAGCGCAACAAGTCAAAGAGGCCACAGTGAGCGTCCGCACCGAACCCGCGAATACCAAGCTTGTAATCGGCGTCTGGCATTCCTTCTTCTCCGAATGGAATGCCAAGCCGGTAATGGCCTACACCCTCCGTCACCGCTGGCCTCAGATGAACGTTGTCCACGTCACCAACGTGGAACGGCTGCCCGCCGAATTGGCCGACGCGGATATTTTTGTCGGCAGCGTGTTGCGCCCAGCCCAGTTTGCCGCCGCGCAAAAATTAAAGTGGGTGCACTCTACTTCCGCTGGCGTTGGACAACTCATGTATCCGGAGTTGCGCAACTCCGGAGTGATAATCACCAACACCAGCGGCGTTTTTTCCATCCCCATGGCCGAGCACACCATCGGCTTGATCCTGGCCTTGGCGCGAAATTTCCCAGACACTTTGCGCCAGCAGGAAAAAGCCATCTGGTCGCAACAGGATTTATGGGATAAGCCCCAGCATCTCGCGGAAGTGAACGGAACATTGCTCCTTATCGTGGGCTACGGATCGATCGGCAGGGAAGTGGCAAAACGCGCCAAGGCCCTGGGCATGCGCGTCTGGGGCGTGACCAGATCCGGCAAAGGCGATGCCAACTACACCGAAAAAATTGTCTCCTCCGCTGAATTGCAAACCGTTTTGCCCAATGCCGATTACCTTTTGCTTTGCGCGCCTGAAACGTCTGAAACAAATTCCCTGATCGGCGCACAGCAATTAGCGCAAATGAAACGCACTGCGCGACTGATCAATGTAGGGCGAGGCTCGCTCGTGGATGAACCCGCTTTGATTTCTGCGCTGGAAAGTGGAGCGCTCGCCGGTGCCGCCGTTGACGTCGCCCAGACCGAACCTCTGCCCGCCACAAGTCCGCTGTGGCGCACGCCAAATTTATTCATCACGCCGCACACCAGCGCCCTCAGCGACCGGTTGTGGCCCCGCGAAACAGCCATGTTGGTGGATTTACTGGAGCGATGGTTTGACGGCCGCGAGCTTTTCAATCGCGTCGATTTCGCCCGCGGCTACTGAAGACGAGTGCCCAACGCACTCGACGTCATTCCGCCTGCCTGCCGCAGGCAGGACCGGAGCAGACCGATGTTTTTTCCTCTCTCATTCGCTCCTGCGAATGAGTCGGGCTGCGCAGCGGAGGAATCTCTCTTTGATCGCGCAAGACGCTTCCCGCACCGTCCGCCAACCGCTAGCATTAGTCCCCGGTTCCGCTCTTCGGAGCCTGGTAGCCTTCACGCGCGTACACCACGTATTTCTGTTTCTTTCCTTTTTGATCTACCACGTTAAGCGGACCGCCATCCGGCGCCACCAACTCCACTTTCACTTTGTGAAAGCGCCCGTCCTTCGCGCCGTTCCCCGGAGTGTACGAAATGCTGTACTGGTGCCGCAGCATCGAAGCCACTTGCTGAAAGATTCCAGGAATTTCCCCATCGAATTGTGGGAACCACGAAAATCCCCCCGTCTCATTCGCAAAAGTTTTTAACTGATTTTCCGCCTGCAGATAATCCATGTGCGCGCCGCGCGACCCATGCAAGTCCAGATAATTCGTAAACGTTTTATCGAGTCCCACGGCAAAAATCGTGACATCGCTCTGGCGCAACTGTTTCATGGTCTGGTCCAAAGTGTGTTTGGAAAAAGTATCCACACCGCTGGCTAGCAGCAGAATCGATTTCTTACCTTTCACATCTTTCAACCGTTCATTGGTCTCCAGAATCGCGTCAAAAACATTTGACTCACTGAATCCCGGGAAATACAACCGGTTGATCGCCGCGCGAACCTCATTCTTATCCTGGGTAAAATCCACTTCCAGCCGCGTCCTCATGTCAAACGTTTCAAGCGCCACCCAATCTTTTTGCTGCAGGTTGGGAAACAGCGCATCAGCCCAATACCTGGCATACGCGGCGAACCAGCCATACGCGCGGCCGCTGAACTCCATAACAATGACCATCGTGATGGGAGCGTCCGTGGGCGCAAAATTCGTAATGGTTTGCGGTGCGCCATCGTCCAGCACGCGGAAATTTTCTTTCTTTAATCCCGTGAGAATATCGCCATTTTTCGTGGTCGCGATCACGTCCACCGTGACCACCGGAACATCTACCGCGATCGTCACCCCGGCTTCCGGAGGCGCCTGCGTCGGCGGCTTCGCTGCCGGATTCTGCGCGGCCGGAGGAGGTGTTGCAGGCGGCGGGCTTTGCTGCGGCTGTCCGCCCTGGGGCCCCGCAGGGGCTTGAGCCCATGCCGACTGTGCGGTCAGCAAACATGCCAGCAGCGCAACGAGACTCACGGAAAAAACCTTACCAGAGACGGCCTTCATAGTTGGAACCTCACTTTGCGACGCCCAATTCTTTGAACCCGCGACGCGCCCGAATCTATGCGTTGGGTCTTCGCAACTACGCTCCACGCAACGCCCGAACCACCACACCCTGCATGTTAGTATGAAGCGGAATCGCTGGAAAGTGTTGCAGGCTGAATTTTGACCAGTTAGCTGGACTGTTACTTGGCCCCGACTTAAAGCGGTTACCTGGGCCGCAACTTAAAATGGAGGAGATTCGTGAGCGGGAAACGCAAACTGCAGGTGGAAATGTGCGTAGGGGCGCTGTTGTTAAGCGCAAGTTTGCCGCTGGCCGCGCAAGTGTCTTCGTCCCAGGCAACCCATCCGACTTCCCAATCCGCAGGCGCCCCGACGTCCCAGTCCCCGGCGGTAGCGATCAGTAGTCCATCTCCCATCGGGGATACCACCGCGCTCGCCAAAGAAGCCCAAGGCTGGCTCATCGATATGGTCCGCACTAACACCACCAACCCGCCGGGAAGTGAGCAGTCCATCGCGAAATACCTGGCGCACATTCTCGAGAAGGAAGGCATCCAGTCCGAGATGCTGGACCTGTCGCCCGGCCGCAGCGCGCTGGTGGCGCGTTTGAAAAGTTCGGCAGTAGCCGATCCTTCCAAAGCGTTGTTGCTGGTCGCCCACATGGATGTGGTTGGCGTCGACCGATCGAAGTGGACGGTCGATCCATTCGCCGCAATGATTAAAGATGGTTACTTGTACGGCCGCGGATCCGTCGATGACAAAGGAATGTTGGCCGCGAATCTTGCCGCATTTATCGCGCTGAAACGTTCCAACGCGCGCTTGAACCGTGACGTCATTTTTCTGGCCACCGCCGACGAAGAGCAGGGCGGCGACGCCAGCATCAGAATGTTGATCTCCAAATACTGGGACAAATTCGCCGCAGGCTACGCATTGAACGAAGGCGGAGAAGTCTTCATGAAAAATGGCCGAGTGCAGTACGTCGCGGTGCAGGCCAGCGAAAAAGTTGCCATGAACGTTATGGTTGTGGCGCGTGGAACTTCTGGGCACGCGTCGCGGCCGACAAAAGACAATGCGGTAGTGCATCTCGCAGCGGCGGTTGCCAAGATAGGCGGCTACTCGGCGCCGGCGCATTTCACAACTATTGTGCGCCGATATTTCGAGCAACTCGCGGCCATTGAGCCCGATGAGCTGGGGAAATGGATGCGCGTGCTGGACAGCGAGGACCGCGGCGAACACGCCCAAAAGGTGGTGTCCGAAGCGAGCCCGCTGTGGAGTTCCATGATGCGCGATACCGTGGCTCCCACCATGCTTTCTGCCGGGGTGCGCAACAATGTGATTCCTGCGGAAGCGCGAGCCAATTTGAATATTCGGATGCTCCCGGGAGATACCATCGATGTGCTGCTTTCGGCGCTGACCAAGCTGGTCAACGACCCGCAAATAAAATTTGAACTTCAACCGGACGCCGGACTCGCCGCACCGCCGTCGTCGCTGGAGTCAGATTTTTATGCCACCATTTCCAAAGTCGCCGCGGCGCAATATGGAAATGCTCCAGTGCTGCCGTTTCAATCAACTGGTGCGACGGATTCGGCGCAGCTGCGGCTCCATAATGTGCAGGCCTACGGTTTAGTTCCGTTTCCGCTCACCGAAGAAGACTACCTGCGCGTCCATGGCGATGACGAGCGTCTTCCAATAGCGTCGTTCACCAAAGGTGTAGATGTTCTAGCGCGCATCGTCGCGGAATTTGCCGCCTCCAAATAAAACCAAACTGCCTTACGCCGGCTGAGCGGGAGGCGGCTGCGGATGCGGTCTTCATTTCGCCGATAACAACTGAAGGTGACGAAATGAAGATCGCCCGATCCATAAAAGCGTCGCAGTGCATTGCGTTTCGCTTCTTCCACGCCAGCCGCTAAGTCAAAACCCGCACCCTTTAAAGCCGAAGGGTGCGACACCCGTGCCTACGTTCTCCATCCGCCATAAAACTTCAAAATAAAGCTCCCAAACAAAATTTCAAAACAAAATTTCAAAACAAAGCACTGCTCAAAAGATCCGGTTAGGTTTCGCCACCGATTACGTGGAACTTCATGAAGTTCGTGGTGCCGCGAATGCCCATGGGCGTGCCGGCCACGATGCCGATGACGTCGCCCTTGCGCACCAGTTTTTCTTCCAGCAAGCGTTTTTCAGAAATGGCCGCCAGGCTGTCAATTTTGTGCGGATCTTTAATTTCCGCGGGCGTCACACCCCAGATCAGCGCCATGCGCCTGCGCGTATTGGCCTCCGGAGAAAACGCGATGATGGGCACCAGGGGGCGGTAGCGCGAAACGAGGCGCGCGGTAAATCCGCTGTGGGTGAAAACCGCGATCAGCCGCATGTGCAGTTCGCGCGAAGCGTGGCACACCAGCTCGGCCACCGTTTCCGCAACTTTCAGTTGCTCCTGCATGGAAGGGCGCGGAAATTCGCTGATGCTTTTTTCCGCTTCCTCGATAATCTTGGCCATCATCTGCACGGCTTCGACGGGATAATTTCCCGAAGCAGTTTCGGCCGAGAGCATCACCGCGTCGGAGCCGTCGAAAATGGCGTTAGCCACGTCACTCGCTTCCGCGCGAGTTGGCCGCGGATTTCCGGTCATGGATTCGAGCATCTGCGTGGCGGTAATTACCGGCCGGCGAAATTCCCGCGCGCGCGCAATAATTGTTTTTTGAACGACCGGCACGCGCTCCGGCCGCATCTCCACGCCGAGGTCGCCGCGAGCCACCATCACGCCATCGGCAGCGCGGAGAATGGCATCCAGGTTTTCGATGGCCTCCGGTTTCTCCAGCTTGGCGATTACCGGAGTGTCTTTGCCCGCCTTGCGAATCAGCGCCTTGGCCTGCAGCACGTCTTCCGCGCGGCGCACAAAACTTACCGCGATGTAATCGGCGTTGTGCTTCAGCGCGAATTTCAAATCCTGCTTGTCCTTGGGAGTCAGCGCCGGCACCCGCAACTTAATGCCAGGCAAATTAATTCCTTTGTTCTCGCCGAGCGCGCCGCCGTTTATGACTTTGCAAATTACTTCGCGGCCGCGCACTTTTAGCACGCGCAATTCAATGAGCCCATCGGAAAGTAAAATTCTGTCGTCCTTGTGAACTTCACGCGGCAGCGGCGCGAAGGTGGTGTTGACGCGCGTCGAGTCTCCAAGGATGCGTGCGGTAGTAATTACAAATTGTTGCCCGGCGACCAACATCACAGGCTTGCCTCCGGCGAGCACACCGGTGCGGATTTTTGGGCCTTGCAGATCGGCGAGGATGGAAATGGTTTTGCCCTGTTCCAGAGCGGCAGCGCGCAGCAGCATGATATTTGCGGCGTGATCTTCGTGCTTGCCGTGGGAAAAATTCAGGCGGGCCACATCCATGCCGGCGCGCAGCAGTTTTTCGACGATGCGCCGCGACTTGCTGGCGGGACCGATGGTGCAAACTATTTTCGAGTGGCGGAAGCTCATGGTTGGAAACTATTTACAACTCGAGTACTTACTGCGCTCCCTTTCGTTAATTCGTTCGGTGGTCGAAACGCGACGCGATCCCGCGGGCGTTCAGTTAATTGACCCAGTTGTCGGGACGGGATGGCGGGTCTTTTTGTTTGTTCATGTAGACCTGGAATTTTTTCTTGTTGCGCTGCACTTTCCAGTCGGTGACGGTGTTGCGGACGTTGTAGAGGAAGGAGCCGCGCCGCAAATAAATGTAGCCCACCAGCATGCCGCCCAGATGGCAGAGATGGCTGACGTTGTCGCCGCCGCTGCCGATCGTGCCGAAAAATTCGATGGCGGCCATGACCGCTACATAGGGCCGCATGGGAATGGTCACCGGCAGGGGAATGAGCCAGATGCGGCGGTCGGGAAATAAGATTGCGTTGGCGATGAGTATGCCGAAGATCGCGCCGGACGCGCCGATGGTGGGCGTCAGAGAAGCTTGACCGCCGAAGAGCGTTGGAATTGTTTTCACGATTACTTCGATCAGGCCGGCTCCCGCGCCGCACAGGAAAAAATAATTCAGGAAGCGGCGCTTGCCCCAGACCTGTTCCAGTTCGCGGCCAAACATCCACAACATCAACATGTTGATCAGTAAATGGAACAGGCCGCCGTGCAGAAAAATGTAGGTGAAGGGTTGCCAGATGCGCAGGCCATGAATGATCGCGTCTGGTATCAAACCAAAGGTTTGAATGATCAGGTGAAAGGCGCGGTCGCTGCCCAGCAAAAGATTCGCGAGGGTCTGCACCAGAAAAACGCCGGAACAAATCAGGACGATCAGCTTGACGCCGGGAGTGATGAATCCGCGCCAATCGAAGTTGTAGCGGCGCGAGCTGAACGTCGGAGCCATAACGGCAGTGTACGGCGCGGGGCGCAGCGGCGTCAAAGTGCGGTTTCCACGTACGTGGGTGAGTGCGGCGCAGCCGAGGAAAACTGGAGTGAGAAAATTTCGGGGCCGCCGTGGCAGACGGGCCGGCCATTACTGCGGCAGGTAAACCTGTCACGACAGGCAGGCCTGCCATTACAACGGCAGGCGGGCAAGCGTGCGGGTCGTCTTCGGGTGGGGTGGATGATGGGTCTTCCGGGAGATTTGGGGGTTCTTCGTCTGGTGACATTCCTACGCGGCCCCTGGCAGGCACGCCGGAGTTGGTGGCAAAAGAGATTTGGCGGATATCCGGGAGGGTGCGAAGGAGCAGGCTGGCGATGTAGGCGAGTCCGGTGGCGCGGCGAGTGGAGATGTGGCCACCGGCGAGGAGCCGAAAGAGATGGGCGAGGGAATGGTTAATGCCCTCGGTGGTTTGGGAGTCTTCGGCTTGCTCGGCGAGCAGGTCAGCGAAGTTGTGGGTGTCGGTGGATGGAGATTCGGAGTGGCGGGGGCAGAACTTGGACTGCGGGTCCTGGATGAGGCAAGCGCACTGGCGGCCGGTCGGGGTGTGGTACTGGCGGCGCGGGCGGCTTTGGCATAAGCTTCGGCGTACGGGTCAGATGTTTTCATGGGCGGTCCTTTTTAGGCGCGCAGTTTCATTTCCAAAATTTGATTTGAGGCAAGGGGGTATACATACCCCCTTCTTTTCCGATTTGCGACAATTATGCGTTATTTTACTTATTAGATAAGGTAACTACTACTGGACTGTAGGACAGTCGGGGAGCAGGAAAAAACAACGGACCCGTGCAAAAACGAAATCGGCTAAGTGGAAATGAGGAAAAGTCAAAAACCGCACCCTTTGAAAAGCCCAAAGGGTGCGGCACCCTCTCGCGGGAGCTAAACGGTCGGCCGCCCGCCGACTGATCAGACAATGAACGACGGGCGCGTGTCGGCGGCAAGGTTGATGGCGCGAATTACTTTATCTTCACGCAGGCGGAATGACCGTGCATGCGTAGCCCAATCGAGCGGACTAAATTAATTGGTTTTAAACTTTTCTAGAGGCAAATCGAAAATCGTTCACGATCTTATTTTCCGTAGTTGTTAATTGTCGCGGCTCGCCACGCTCGACGGCCAAGACATACCAACCGGCAGGGCGAGGCAAGCCGCACCTGGCGGCGTCGCTGAGCATTTGGTGTTTGTGTCTGCAGCGACAGTCACCCTGACTGTCGGTCCAGGCGGCTTCGTAATGAGTGTTATTGAGGGAAGCGTACCGATACCGCAGGCCCGTCATGATTTGCTTGACCAAAGGGGGCATTCGGTCGGGCGACATGCGAGTAATCCCTTAATAGTCTGTCTGGGCGCGCATTCTAGCGATACCGCTTATTGTCTTCCGTTTTACATCAAAACGCGGAAACTGGCTACCGAAGTTTCCTAAGCGTAGGCCACCCCGCCAAAGCACGGAAGATGCGAACGAATTGATTAGTGCCGCCAATAAGGCGATGTATAAAGCAAAGAAGACGAAAAACTCGGTAGTTATTTCGACGATCGAGTAGATGATCGTTCTGTATCGAGCAGTCGTGAAAAATCAAAAAATCCAGGTTCGAGATGGGAACCTGGCGCGCCCTGATGCCCACCCGCCCGTTGCTCACGGCGTGAGACTCACCCCTCGAAGTTCAAGTAACAGTCATGTTTGGTGCCTTGTAACCCTGGGGCGTACTATGTTCCTATCGTCCTGTGAGCGCTTTATGTCGCGTCCTCCTCTCGAAACTCCTATCGAGCGCATCTTTCGGAAAGTTATGCGTCAGAAAATGCCGCTGGCCGTAAGGGAAATTTTGCTGCGCAAA
>Ga0210409_10000995_pt1 | contig 39954 bp, 38 predicted proteins | sample IncBWH17MmetaG_FD_161649 | JGI IMG/M metagenome (GOLD analysis project Ga0210409, IMG submission 161649) | Forest soil microbial communities from Barre Woods Harvard Forest LTER site, Petersham, Massachusetts, United States - Inc-BW-H-17-M | ecosystem: Environmental > Terrestrial > Soil >... | reverse complement strand
TCGAGGTGAACAGAAGGAGGGACAAGCGCGTGTTGTGCCGGCGGGCATAGGCGATCTCGCTTGCGAGGCGTTCGACCAGGTAGCGTCGATTGTGGGCTCGCGTGAGGGGATCGCGTACGGATGACTCGTAGAGCTGGTGAGCAAGCCGCTCCGCTTGCGCGTCGAGAACAGCAAACGATACGACCACGTTCGGCCCCACGTTGATGCGATCGCCGCTCGTGAGCTCGACGCGGTCGAGGCGGCGGCCCCCCACGAACGTGCCGTTGGTCGAGTGCAGGTCTTCGAGAATGTAGTGACCGCTATCGACGTAGATACGAGCGTGCGACCGGCTTGCCCCTGCGTCGTCGATGCGAACGTGGCATTCTTTGCCCCGTCCGATCACCGTGTCGCCGTCTCGCACGGAATAGACGCGCCCGATATTGGGCCCGTTGACGACGGTCAGGAGCGCGCGGGTCCCGTGCCCGGGCGACGGGGCTGGTGGCATGGCGATGGTGGCATCCGTCGCGCGTGTGCTCGCCTCCTCGTCGGGCCAGTCGACAATCGTCGTCCGCGGCGACGACGGACGCTCGTCCGCGGCGGATGTCCGCGGCGAGGACGGGCGCTCCTCCACGGTGGCCGCCCTCGGCGACGTCGGACGTTCCTCCACCTGGGCCACTTCCCGTGCCGGAATTTTCTGCGTCTGCTTGCTGTCGTCAGGCATGGGGAGGGGCGGGGCGCCCTCGATAACTCTATCATTCGTTGCCTGGACGATGTGGTTTTCCGCGGCTACAAGTGCTCGCTTGACGACCATGGGACTTCTGACTGGCAAGGTGGCGATAATCACGGGCGCGGGCGCGGGCATAGGCCGCGCGCACGCACATCTGTTCGCGCGCGAAGGAGCGCAGATCGTCGTCAACGACGCCGGGGGCGCGCGCGACGGCCGCGGCGCAGATACCAGCGTTGCCGGCCGCGTCGTCGACGAAATACGTACCGCCGGCGGCGCAGCGGTCGCTAATGCGGAAAACGTTGCGACGGCGGAGGGCGCGGCCTCCATTGTCAAGTCGGCGGTGGATTCATTCGGGCGCGTGGACGTGCTTGTGAACAATGCTGGCATCCTGCGCGACAAGAGTTTTCTCAAAATGGAAGAAGGGATGTTCGACGCGGTCATGGGTGTCCACGTGAAGGGGGCGTTTCTTTGCTCGCAGGCGTTTGCCAAACAGGTGGTCGCGCAAGGAGGCGGCGGCCGCATCGTCAACACGACGAGCGTGAGCGGGATGCTCGGCAATTTCGGTCAAACCAATTACTCAGCAGCCAAGGCGGCAGTGTACGGACTCACCCGGACGATGTCGATTGAGCTTCAAAAGCAACGAATCACCGTCAACGCGATCGCTCCAATTGCCAAGACCCGGATGACGGAGGACCTGCCGATGTTCCAGGGGATGGCGACGCTGACGCCCGAACACATCGCACCGGCGGCGCTCTTTTTGGCGAGTGACCTTTGCGGCGACCGGACGGGGCACGTCCTCGCGATTGCGGGGGCACGAGTCTATGCGTTCAAGGTGGTCGAAACACCGGGGCGCTTCAAGGAAGGCGACGGCACTGTCTGGAGCGCCCAGGAAATCGCCGATAATTGGGACGCGATCATCAAGGGGTAGGTCGGCAGCAGCGGTGCTAGCCTGCACGGTCCGATGCTGGATGCTCGCACATTGCTCAACGCCGCCGTCGACTACGTTCGAAGAAACCCCGATGAGATCGTAAAGGCGGTGCTCAACGCGACGGCCCTTCGCTTCGGCGTGCCGATAGCGGCGCTGCGCTGGCTGTCGTCGAGGGCGAGCCTGCCGAAGAGGGCACCGCGCGATATCGACATCGGCAGTGCGCCGCCTGCGCTGCGCCTGAGCCTTTCGGTCGAGGCGATGGGAACGCCCCTGCGGGCGAGCGCCGCCATCCGCGTGGACGAGATTGACTTATCGCCGGATGCGATGCGAGTCGGCTTGAGGCTGAGCGACGTGAAGCTGGCGCTCTTGGCCGACAGCGAGACCGCAGTCGCAACACTCATCAAGTCGGGGGCGCTCGACCTGTCCAAGCCTGGCAATCTCGTGAAGTACCTCCCCAAGCGCCCGCCCGCCATCGTCGAGGCGAACGATGACCGGATCGTCGTCGACCTTCTGAAGGTACCGGCGCTTTCAGGCAATGGGCGACTTCGGCGAGCGCTGGCGATCGTGACGCCAGTCATCGGAATTCGCGCAGTGGAAACGGATCGCGACCATCTGTACGTTGCGCTTCGCACGAGCCCGAAAGGGCTGCCGCAAGCGTTGGCCGCGATCCGAGCGGCGTTTTGACACGCCGGACTCCGCGCGTTCCCCCCGCGAACCCGTGGGCTAAGACCCAACGGCTCCGACGGGGAGTCGCACAGCCTGGTAGTGCACGAGCTTTTGGGTGCTCGTCGTCGGGGGTTCACTGCGCTCGGCCCCTGGCGGGGCCGTGCTCGTGGACCTCACTGCACTGCGTCCGGCGTGCCGTGCACGTGGGCAAGCTGCTTCATTCTGGCACGCCGGACTCCGTGCAGTGAGGTTCAAATCCCGCCGTCGCGTTTCACCAGCGAAGTCCTATGCTAGAGACCCAGCGACTGCACGGGGAGTCGCACAGCCTGGTAGTGCACGAGCTTTGGGTGCTCGTCGTCGGGGGTTCAAATCCCCCCTCCCCGACCGAGGAAAAGAAAAGAGAAGGGAATCGGGGACTTCGCGATCCCCCAGCTTTCTGTTCTAGGCGCTTGAGCGAGCCGATGCTCGCCGCTTGCTCCATGAGACGAGCCGTCTCGGCGCGAGCGCCCGCAGCGGTTTGCGTGTGCGCGTCCCGCCGGTAGCGTTGTTCGCGTCCGTCCCTATCTCGATATCGGAAGTCAATGACCCGTGGGACGACTATCGTCGACTTGAGAACGGCGGGCGGCTCCCCGCCGATCCCTTCGACTTGAGCGACTACGACGCGCGAGCCCGCGAGCTGGATCGTGAGATCGAGGAGCGACGGCGGCGGCGACGAGAGTGAGGCGGCGCGGGACCCGGCAGCTCGAGGCGCTGGCGCTATACTCCGTGTATGTCGTCTTCCCTCGAAGAAATCTACGCCGCGATACGGGAGTTGCCCGTGCCGCAGCAGCTCAGGCTGGTCGAGCGCGTCGTTCACGATGTCGCCGAGGCGGAGGCGAAGTCGACGGCACCCCAGAACGGGTCGGGTCTGATCGGGATGATGGCGGACGAGCCGGAGGTGATGGATGAGGTCCTTGAGCACGCGCGGCGCCTCCGAGCGAGAATGACGGCTTCCCGGCCTTGAAGCCCTTCGCGATCAGCTCCGCCTTCGTAGGAAGCGAATCGAGCGGAAACCACTCGAAGTCCTCGTTGGCAGAGCGGGCGAAGCCAACGTACGGGTTCGGTGCGACCCCGATGTCGCGTCCGTCGAGAGAGCGGACGAAGCAGGGCGCGGCGCAACGTCACCGGACACCGACTCGGAGTGATCTGCTCCGAACCGATTTGGCAAAAGGCCCCCCTCGGTTTCCAAAGGGCCCTCCCCGACCCGCCTTCACCTCAATCCATGCACTCTCCCCGTTTCCCACCAGTTACCCAACGCCCCGTCGTTTCCCGTCACCGCGATCTCTACGAGCGGCATAGTTGCCCGCCCCGGCCCGCGGTCGCGAAGGCCGCGCATACATCCGACGACAAAAGGACAGGCCGCGTGTCGATTTCGTCAGAGGAATTTGCGGCCTTCCCGATTAACCAAGTGAGAGGACGATGACGGAGGCCTCGATGCTCCGTCCGGCTCGTTCGTGCCCCACGAGGAGGGGGGTGCAGCGGAAGGCCGTCCGGCGAAAGCGGCTGCCGCTCGAACGAGAGCGACTCCGATTTCTCACGAGCGATGCTGTGGTGAGCCGAGTGTCTCTCTTTATATGACGAATGGCGCATCGAGCAGAGCAAACGCCTCCCGTTGATTACGAAATGCCGCTTTGAGTATTGCAAAAGCGTCATTGCCATCAACGAGCGCGTCACTTTGCACAGCGAACGCCGCTGCATCAACGATCAACGACGCTTTCAGTAGAACGAATGCCTCACTCGATAGAATGAATGTCGCGTTTTGCATAGCAAACGCGGCTTTTGGCACGACGAATGAGGCGTTGGTAATACGAAACGTGTCACTCGCTACGGCGAATGCCGCTTTGTCACTGGCAAACGACGCTTTTGCAGAAACGAATGACGCTTTCATCACACTGAAAGCGGCGCCTCGAGCATCGAGTGACGCGTTTCATAGACACAATGCCGCTTTCCTGAATCGAAATGCCGCTTTCTTGGATCAAAACGCCTCCCTTCTGAATCAAAACGCCTCTTTGTCGAAGCACAACGCCTCTTTTTCGAGTCGAACCGCCACACACGCGCCCGCAAACGTTCCACCCCCACCACGGAGATTGTCATGAGCACCACGACCAACCGAATCCGTCACACGACCGTTGCCCTCAAACTGCCGCTGAGCGTTCCGGCGCTCGTCACCTACGCCAAGGGCATCGTGAAGCGGATGGCCGGCAACCCATTGTTCCGCAACCCCACGCCTACGCTGGCTGCCGTCACCGTCGCCATCGACGACCTGCAGGCCGCCGAAACCGTCGCGTCGTCACGCATGAAGGGCGCCGTCGCCACGCGCAACGACAAGCGCACGGCGCTCGTCCTGCTGCTCAAGCAGCTGCGCGGCTACATCCAGTCGGCGGCCGACGCCAGCGGCTAGGACGGGGCGGCCATCATCGAGAGTGCCGGTGCCGCAGTGCGCAAGGCGCCGACGCGTCGCGCGCGCGCGTTCGCCGAGCGAAGTGAGAAGCAGCGGACGGTACGTGGCGCCCCGCCTCTCGACTCTACGGATTCAGATTCATGACCCCGCGTTGCTGGCGCGCCTGCATCACGGCGCTCATCAACCGGTCGTAGACCGAGCGATCTCCCGGGGCGCCGCGAACCTCGAGCACGGGGGAAGTGCCGTCGTGCGCGGTGATCAAAAGCGACGAGATGCCTGCCATGCGGTCGACGAGGGATTGGCGAAACTCGACGTCGCGTATCCGCCAAAGCTCCAGCGTGTCGACCCGCTTGGACAGGAGCCCGGTCTCCGTTTCGATGCGGCGGGACGTGAGCCGCCATCGAGTCGAACGGGTCCGAACCCACACCGGGATGAGGAGGAAGAGTCCGACCAGGACCGGCAGTAGCACCCATCCGGCGATCCAATTCAGTGCCCACGCCTTCCAGGTGGGGCGACCCTCCCAGATCAATTCTTCCTGCCCAGGCCCCCATTGCTGGATCATGAGGCGATGATACATGGGATGGCGATGGCCCGAGACGTCGAACTGCGCTGCCGCTGCGGGGAGGTTCAGGGGCGAGTGACGAACGCGTCGCCGCAGACGGTGAACCGCGTCGTCTGCTACTGCGACGACTGCCAGGCGTTCGTCCACTACCTCGGCCGCGCTGATCTGCTCGACGCGCACGGCGGAACCGACATCGTACAGGTGGCGCCGGCGTCTCTGTCGTTCCATCGTGGAGGCGAACGCATCGCTGGCGTGCGGCTCAGCCCGAGGGGGCTCTATCGGTGGTACGCGGAATGTTGCAAGACACCGGTCGGCAACACGCTCGGCCCGTCTATCCCCTTTGTCGGGATTGTCGCAAAAGCTTTCGAGGGTGGCGCATGCGCTCCGGACGACCTCTTCGGCAAACCAATCGCCGGCATCCAAGGCAAGTTCGCGATCGGTGCCGCGCCGGAGGGCTCGACGAGCTCGAAGCTGCGGCTCGTTGCGCACGCTGTCCGCCTGGTCCTCGGCTGGCGAATCAGCGGACAAACCTGGCCGCACCCGTTCCTTGACCGCGCGACTCGCGCGCCGAGCCGGCCGATGACGATACTGTCGCGTGGCGAGCGCAATGCACTACGCCCGCTCTGCGGCCCACATCCGGTCGGCGTCTCGGCCGCGCCGAGGTTTCCCGATAGCTCGACGGGCGCAGGCGCTCACCACCGGGTCGGGTGAGCATGGCCTTCTTCGTCCTCATTCCTGGGGCGGGAGGCAGTGCTTGGTACTGGCACCGAGTCGTGCCTCTGTTGGAGCGCGCCGGGCACGAAGCGCTTGCTGTCGATCTGCCCGGAGGCGACGAGCGCTCTGGGCTCGGCGCCTACGCGGAGTTGGTCATCCGGGCAATCGGCGCGCGAACGGACGTGATTCTCGTGGCTCAGTCGCTCGGGGGCTTCACGGCCGCGCTCGTGTGTGCGCGCGCTACTATGAGGATGCTTGTCTTCGTCAACGCGATGATTCCCATGCCGGGTGAGACCGCCGGAGACTGGTGGGGCAATACGGGGTCGCTCGAGGCGCAGCGGGCGGCCGCCAAACGCGACGGTTACAGTGCCGAGTTCGATGTGGCTACATACTTCCTTCACGACGTCCCCGCAGACGTGGTTCAGGAAGGAGCTGCGCACCAGCGGCCGCAAGCGAAGAGCGCGTTCACGGAGCCTTGTCGTTTCGACAGGTGGCCGGACGTGCCTATTCGTATTCTCGTGGGCGAAAATGACCGGTTCTTTCCCGTTGAGTTCCAGGAGCGCGTCGCGCGGCAACGCATGAACAAGGACATCGATCGCATTGTCGGCGGCCACCTCGTCGCGTTATCGAATCCTCGCGGGCTTGTCGATCGGTTGCTCGCCTACGAGCGAGAGCTGTCGATAAGGAGGCCCGAGTGAGCGGGACCCTGCCGGCCAACGAGCCCGAATGCCTCGATCCTCAGTCGCCGTTGATCGAGCTTCTTGTCGAGGCGCGACCGCGTGATGTGAGCGGCTTCGCCGTTCGTCGGGCATTGCCGTCGATGCTGCGCCGGCTGGTGGGGCCGTTCATTTTCTTCGATCACATGGGTCCGGCGGACCTGCCGGTCGGGGAAGGCATCGACGTCCGGCCGCACCCGCACATCGAGCTCGCGACGGTCACGTATCTCTTCGACGGAGAGATCGACCACCGCGACAGTCTTGGAACATTTCAGACGATCCGAGCGGGTGACGTGAATTGGATGATCGCGGGACGCGGCATCGTCCATTCCGAGCGAAGCAGTCCGGAGGCGCGCAAGACGGGGGCGCATATCCACGGCATCCAGTCTTGGGTCGCGCTGCCGCTCGAGCACGAGCAGACCGGGCCTCGATTCGAGCATTATCCGGCCTCCTCGATTCCGACGACGAAGGTCGACGGCGTGACCCTCGAGGTGGTCGCGGGCACGGCCTATAAAATGCGATCGCCGGTCGAGGTGCTATCGCCGACGCTCTATGTCCACGCCCGCTTCGAAGGGGGGGCGCGGCTGGGCGTCGACAACACGCACGAGGAGCGAGCCATCTACGTCGTTCAAGGAGCGGTCGGCTGCGAGGGTCGCACGCTTCGACCCGGAACGATGGTCATCCTGCGGCGCGACGCAAACGTCACGATCGCCGCGCAGGAGCCCTCGCGCGCGATGCTCCTGGGCGGGGCCAGGCTTACGGGCGAGCGACACATCTATTGGAACTTCGTCTCGAGCTCCAAAGAGCGCATCGAGCGAGCGAAGGAAAACTGGACGAACGGGCGCTTCCCGAAGGTGCCGGGAGACGAGGTTGAATTCGTTCCACTGCCCGAACGACTGAACCCTTCGAGGACTACCGCATGAAGCCGGACACCAGCGTCACAATCACCGTTCCCTGCGCACACGTGAAGGAGGCTACCATCCGCACCGTCTCACGGCCTGCCGCCGGATGCGAGGATTGTCTGAAGATGGGCGGGCGTTGGCTGCACCTCCGAAAATGTCTGTCGTGCGGCCACATCGGTTGCTGCGACTCGTCGCCGAACAAGCATGCAAGCGCGCATTTTCGTAAAACGAGGCATCCCATCGTCTCGTCCGCGGAACCCGGCGAAACGTGGTGCTGGTGCTTCATCGACGAACGCGCGCTCGAATGAAGGTAGCATCGCTTGAATGAATACGATCGACTGCGCCACCGAGCAGCCCAACGAATTTCGCCAACGACTTCACGTGCGCGCCCACGAGCTCCACGCCGACGTCGTGGAACGGGAAGGTGGGCGTGACTCTGCGCCGGGAGCCCACGATTATTTCGACGCCGCGCTCGCCGCTTGCAAAGCGCTCACCGCGACCTGGTACGCGAAGAGGAATGGAATCCCACTCGAGCGCGTCGAATCGCATGTCGAGCGCGACGACAGCGAGGAACGAAGCGGGCGCTACAAGTTGACAGTGCGCCTCGCCTTCCATGGTCCAATGAGCGAAGAGGATCGCGCGCGCATCTATGCAGCAGTGGGACGCTGCCCGATTCACAAGCTGATGACATCGAGCGAAGTAACTATCGAGACTGCGCCGCTCGAACGCGAAGGGGATCCGACGCGACCTTGACACTCGGGAACGAGTGACGTACAGGGGCCGGGCCATGTGGACGCGGTGCGTTGCACCCATTGCGACAGCGGCTATGTTTGTCGTTGGTTGCGCATCTCCTCGTATTTGTCGTGGAATCACCAGCCGCGGCGACGAGGTAAAGTTTCTGTTCTACGAGGGCGGCGATACTGGTGTGATTAAGTGCAGGATGGCGCCCGACGGCGCGCTTGCCGATTGCCATCCAATGACCGTGGAGCTCGAGCCATGAGTCCAACGAAGATGGTTTTCCTCGTTGCGCTGCTTTCGCTCGGTTCCAGCACGACCGGTTGCGTGCGTCGCGAGTTGATTGGCTTCGACGATCACCCATCAAAGCAGCTCACCGCGATGCGCGTCAGAGTAGATAGTTTTCATGTCTTCTGGAACACGCACGAATACGTCTTTTATTCGTGCGCCGAGCAGGGCGACCGGCTCGTGTGCAAGCGCCTGTGCGGCGGCGCGAGCGACGTCGAGTGCCCGACGGCAATGGAAGCCGGTTACGTTGCCCACGCCAACATCCGGTAACCAGACATGCGAAACCTATTTCTCGCCCCTTGCGCGCTGATGATCGCGGGCTGCGCGCCACCGAAAGTCCTCGTCGATCACTCGTACGCGACTACGGACAAGTCGCTCGAGATACTCATCCAGCGCTCCGGGGAGTCCGTCGGCACTGGTCAGACCAAAACGACTCTGTTCAATGTCTTCATGCGGGTCTGCAACCAAGGCGCCGACAATACACAGGCCAATTGCAAGGATAGTGTAATCTTGGAAAATGTAGACCCGAGATCGCTGTAGGTTGGAGGTTTCCTGTGGCTCGCCATGCGTTTCTTTGGATTGTGTACGTCGGTCTAGCAGCGGTTGTCCTTGGCTGCGGTTCAACGATGCGCCATATGACGGCGACATCTTGGCTGGAACCGCCGGGCACGGCGGCGGCGGCCGCTCCAGCAGCCTCCTCGGCCGCCCCGCCCGCAGCTCCCGCTGCGGGGGGCGTGCAGAGTCAGTATTACATAACGTATTGGGAAGGGTCGTGTAATTGGCCCTTTGGTTGCAATCGCGGTGATACGCACGTGAGGCGATGCAAAGTGAATCCGGACAACACGGTGACATGCCTCGAAGAGGCCAATGCAACGAAGGCCCTGAATCCGAATTAGTCCGCTCGAATGAGCGGACACCACCTGCGCAAAGCTGGGCGAACCTGGCCACGTCCGCACGCCCGAAGGGAACGGACGGAACCTGGGCACCTCCGAACGCCGACGGGAGAGGGCCACAACCTGGGTGAGTGGCAGGGCCGAAGCAGAGTGGAAACGAAATCTTTGGCCCATCATGACGAAACCATGACCGGGCCCCGAGCGCTTACCCATATACGATCAGCCCGGTTGTGATTACTCGGCTTCGCCGAGTCCGGCGCACGATGCTGTAACTTTCTTCGTGTTGGGGGCTCGCCCCTGAGTCGTGAAGGCCGCAGCGGCGAGTGCTTTGCGCTTTTCGCACGCGTGAATGTGCCTTGTAGCTTTCCTTTGAGGCGACAATTCATTCGGGAAGACGAGCGGTCTGACTCCTGCGCCGCGTTCAGAAGCACAGCAACTCGGACGCGACGATACAGAGCCGCTGCACAGCTCGCACTGCAGGAAACCGACGAGTCGATGATGACACTTAGCGCGCGCCAGTCGCCGATCATGGCAAGCGAGGCAGAGCTCGGCCGCTACCACCTCGTTGTGGAGCTCGCAAGAGGCGGAATGGGCAACGTCTACCTTGCGGCCATGCGGGGCCCGGGCGGCTTCGCCAAACTCCTTGCTGTCAAAGAGCTCAAATCCGAGCTTTCGAGCGATGGGGCATACGTCGCAATGTTTCTGGACGAGGCTCGCCTCGCGGCCAGATTGAGTCATCCGAATATCGTTCAGACGAACGAAGTTGCCTCTGAAGGCAGCCGCCACTACATGGTGATGGAGTTCCTCGACGGGCGGTCACTCCACCGGATCCTCAGGCGTTTGGGCGGACGATTCCCCGTGGCCGCTCACTTGCGCGTTATTGCCGAATCGCTCGCGGGTCTGCACTACGCGCACGAGGTGCAGAATTTCGACGGCGCGCCACTCGGTATTGTGCACCGGGACGTGAGCCCCCTGAACGTCTTCGTCACCTTTGCAGGCCAGGCGAAGCTGCTCGACTTCGGAATCGCCAAGGCATTGGACTCTTCGCAGCATACCAAGGTGGGCGTCCTCAAGGGGCGAGTGGCCTATATGGCTCCGGAGCAGGCGAAGGGTGACAAGGTGGATCGGCGGGCGGACATCTACGCAGCCGGCGTCATGCTTTGGGAAGCCGCGGCCAGGCGCCGACTTTGGCCCGGATATGCCGAGGTCGAAATCCTCACCGAGCTCTTTCGCGAGGGACCGCGGCCATTGCAATCCGTATGTCCGGACGCACCCGAAGACCTAGACCGAATCTGCGCACGCGCGATGGCGCACGACCCCCACGAGCGTTACGCAACCGCCGCGGAGCTTCAGAGCGACCTCGAGGAGCACCTCGCGGGCCGGCCCGACGCCATGTCCATGCGCGACATCGGGGTCTTCATCAGCCGCACGTTTGCCGACGAGCGAGAGAAGATGAACGTCGTCATCGACGAGGCCCTGTCTCGCGTACGCGGCGTTCCTCGGTCCGGGGTCAGGCCTACGGCCAAGGAGCAATTCTCTGACGTGCCGACCAGCGCCAATGTCACCTCGGTCGACGTCGCCAAGCCGAACGTACGGCCCCTGACGCCGAGCCAACGCTCTTCGCCGGGGAACGCGTCATCGCTGGCCAGCTTGTCGCGCTCGGCGCCCGCCACGACTGTGGCACTTGGCTCAGTGCGGCGTGCGCCGCAGTCGCGAGCGTGGTCTCCCAAGCACCTCGGGCTTGCCGCGGCCGGCGCGAGCGCCCTGCTCTTGGGGATCATGTTTGGGGGAAGATGGGCGACCCGGCACAGCCACATGGCGGCGGCGCCCGCCGCGGCGCCCGCCGCGGCGACGACGCAGTTCCTTCCGCCGATGGCGCGCAATGAGGGCGAGCTGATCGAGCTCGCCGTACGCGTCACACCGGCGTCGGCGCAGATCACCGTCGATGGCGCTTCGGTCGCTAACAATCCCTTTCGCGCTCGGTATCGGAAAGAGACCGGTATCCATCACATCGTTGCATCGGCGGACGGATACGAGTCGAGGGTAGAAGATGTGTCCTTCGGCACAGACGTGTCCATCGACGTGAGCCTCAGCAAGCGCGCGAACCAGCCGCAAACGCAGCCGTTCGTCCCGTTCAATCGGTCGTCGAGCTTGCCGGCGTCGCCTCCTTCTCCTTGGTCGACGCGCGCGCAGATCGCCAAACGCACGCCCGTCGCGACGGCTGCGACGGCAACGGCCGAACCGCCTGACGCGCCTCCGCCCGCCGCTTCGAAGGCGGATGTCTCTGCTTCCGGCGGGCGCTCGCCGCTCCGTCCGATTGCCACCGCCAATCCGTATGGGAGTCCATGAGCAACGCCGGCTGGTTCTTTCGGACCGCCGCCCTCGCCTGCGCGGTTTCGGCTTCGGCAATCTCGGGAGCACCGGCCGCCTCGGCACAAGAAGTGGAGGGGGTCACGCGCGAGGCGGCCAAGCATTTTCAGCGCGGCGTAACGCTCTACGGAGAGGCCGATTACCGCGCCGCGCTCGTCGAGTTCAAACGCGCTTATGAGCTCGCTCCAAATGCGGCAGTGCTCTACAACGTCGGAGAGACGGAGTATCAGCTCCAGGATTACGCAGGAGCGTTGACGACTTTCAAGCGCTATCTGTTGGAAGCCAGCCCGACGGAGACGCACCGGCCGGAGGTCGAGAGCAACATCGAGGTTCTTCGCGCTCGCGTGGGGCGCCTGGGCATTCAGACGACGCCTCCGGGCGCAGATATCTCGATTGACGATCAGGCGATTGGCAAGACCCCCCTTGGGGAGCCGACTTTCGTGAGCATCGGTCACCGCAAAGTCGTCGCAACATGGGCGGGTCGATCGGCGGTAAGCCGCTACATCGACGTCGCGGCCGAGGACAACGTCTCCATCACTCTGGCATTGCCAACGGCCGAAACCGGCGCCAGCTCGTCGTCGCGACAACCGCTGGGCCCATCTGCAGTCGTTCGATCCACTCCACGGGAGGGGCCTTGGGCGACTCTGCGCATCGTCGGCTGGATCGCGACGGGCGCCTTCGCGGCCGGCGCCGTGACCTTTGGGATCCTCGCGAATAAGGAGTCGAACGACTTGAAGCGCGCGCGCAGCTCGTATCCGACGACCTCTTCCGCGCTGAATCACGATGCCAATCTCACGACGACGTTCGCGGTCGCCACCGACACGCTGGCGGCTGCTGCCCTCATCGTGGGGGGGATCACCCTGTATTCCACTCTCTCGTCGGCTTCGTCCCGGCCGAGACACGGGCGCGCCGACATCCAGGTCATGTTGAGCCCGTATTTCGTGCGCGCAGAGTCGACGTTCTGATTCCGGAGCTCGGCGCGCGCGATGGGATTCTGGATGAATGGGAGCGGTCGCCGATGGTCGCGCGCGGTGGTAGTGGCGATGCTCTCGATTTGCGCCGCATGCACGCTGCTTGTCGACCGGAGCGCGCTTCAATGCCGGTTGGACTCCGAATGCGCGAGGTTCGGCGGCCATCCTTACTGCCGGAACGGCGTATGCGTCGCGTCGGGCTTGGGCCCGTCCGCTTGTTTCTATGGGAAACCGCAGCAGCCACAGGACTTCGTCAATCAATGCAGCGATGCGGAATGTTTGGCGTTCGACAATTGTAAGCGACTCGGACTCTGCAGCGGTGCCTTTGCGGCGTCCTTGATCGCGCCGCCGTTCGCCGCCGCAATGACGATGGAAAGTAGCTCCGCGCCTGGCGACGCGGCGGCGGCAGCCGTACTGCCGCGCTGCTTCGACCCGGCGACCGGCAGGTCGCAGGTCGTCTACATCACCGGTTCGAGCAATTTCCCGCTTTTGCTCTCCGCGCTCGCGCCACTGGTACAAGCAAATGGCTATACGCCCGTATTTCAGATCACGAGCTCCTGCACCGGCGTCAAGTCCGTCTATGGCTCGCAGCAAACCGACCAATTCATCACGGACCCTGCGCCCGGCTCGAGCGCCAAAGGCGCCGCTTATTTTAAGGCCGATGGGTCCGCCGTGTCCTGCGCGCTCGGTCCGAACGGCGCAAAAGTCGACATCGGCGAGTCAGACATCTTTGCGACAACCTGCGGCTACGATCCGCCGGGCGGAAGTGTGGGAGAGTATCTCGGTCCCATCCAAGCCATGGCGTTCGTGGTCCCCGGCAAATCGGGGCAGACCGCAATCACCGCCGAGGCTGCCCGCGCGGTATTCGGCATGGGGGGCGACAATGGAATAGCCATGCCCTGGATCAATCCAGAGCTCTATTTCGTTAGGAACTCCAGCACTGGAACGCAGCAAATGATTGGCCTCGCGATCGGAGTGCCGGCCAATGCATTCTGGGGCGTCGATCGGGGCACCGCCGCCAACGTGGACTCCCTGATGCGGGTCATCTCCGATGCGACCGCAGCGGAGGAGGCGATCGGCATCATCTCGACAGACTTCTATGACAGGGACCGGGCCAACCTCAAAGCGCTTGCCTTCAAGGCGTCGGGACAGGAGTGCGCGTACTTGCCCGACTCGACCGAGTTCAAAATGGACAAGCGCAACGTACGCGATGGCCACTATCCGATCTGGGGACCCTTGCACTTTTTCACGACCATCACGAACGGCGTTCCCTCGCCGGCGGCACAAGCCTTCGTATCCGTCGCTTCGGTCCCCAATATTCCGAAGCGACTGCTCGACGCCTTCATCGCTTCCAGCCTCGTTCCCGACTGCGCGATGAAGGTGCAGCGCTCCGCGGAGCTCGGCGAGCTCTCCTCCTATTTGCCGCCTTTCGTGTGCGGATGTTACTTCGACGCCAGCGTGAACGGCTCGGCGCCGAGTGACTGCACGCCCTGCAACACGGCCAATGATTGCGTGGATCCCGCGCGACCTGCTTGCAATCTTGGATATTGCGAAATTCGGTAGTCCTTGCCGTTTCGCCCCATGTAACATCCTCATGTCGTGGCTCTACGCCTGACGACCGTTCGCGCAAAGCTCACGGCGCTCGTGTCGCTGTCGGTCGTGGCGATGCTCGTCGCGTTGCCGATTCTTTCGTGGATGCTCCACCGGCAACTCGTCGACGAGGTCGATGACCGCGTGACGGCGGCGGAGCGCGCGTTTCAGACGGAACTCGACGACGATCTCGCCGATCTCACTCTGGCCTCCCGGGTGATAACGTCCGACGTGACGACGGCGCAGGCCATCCGTGCCCGCGACGTTCGGCGAGCGCGAGAACTCGCGCAAGTGTTCATCAGCGTCTATCCGAACATCGATATCCTCGTCGTCGACGGCGATGGTCGGGTGGTCGCACAGGTCGGCTGCGAGCATGCGCCGGAGCGAATCGGTGAAATCGCCGAGCTCGCCGACCTCCCGAAGGGCCGGGAATTCAAAGGCGTGATCGATCACGGTTGCGAGTCGCCTGCGACAAGCGCGTCCCCGGCGTATGTCATCGGTGAGCCCGTGGCCGGTAGCGGGGCAATCGCGGTTTGCCTTCCTGTCGACGGAGAATACCTGAAGAACTCGAGCGCAAAACTCGGCCTGGAATTGGCCTTGGCCGTAGTCGATCCGACTGACAGTCGCCTTGTCGCCGCGACGAGCGAGTTCCCGAACCGCGCCGTCGAGGTCGCCAAGCGAACGGACACCACAATCTTCGATTTGGGCGAGCGCTCCTGGGCGGTTCAGCGTTTCGAGCCGCGGCAGCTGGAGGGCCGACTCGGCAAGGTGGGCATGCTCGCCGCGCTGGACGTGACCGATATCCACCGCATCGTCCACCGCAACCTGGCTTACGCTCTCGTCATTCTGGCGCTCGCCGGCGTGGTCTCCGTCCGATTCGGATGGCGGCTCGCCTCGGTGATGTCTCGCGCGCTGAAGAATATGAACGTCGCTCTCAAGCGCGTCGAGCAGCTCGACTATGTGCACGTGGAACCGCTCCACACGGGCGACGAGCTCGAGGACCTCGCCAGCGGCTTCAACAAGATGGTGGACGGGCTAAAGGAGCGCGACAAGCTGCGAATGACGCTCGGCAAGTACATGACCGAGGCGGTGATGGAACATCTGCTGGCCGGAAAGCTGCAGCTCGGCGGCGAATCGCTGGAGGTTTCGGTGATGTTCACCGATATCCGCTCATTCACGACCATCAGCGAAAAAATGCACCCGCAGCAACTCGTTGCGCTGCTCAACGAGTATTTCACCGCGATGGTGGCCATCGTGATTCAGGAAGACGGCGTCGTAGACAAGTACATCGGCGACGCCATCATGGCGGTGTTCGGTGCGCCTGTGCCCAAACCGGAGGATCCCGTCAACGCAGTGCGCGCCGCGGTGCGGATGCGGCGCGCGCTGGCGGTGTTGAACGTGAGACTCGAAGCGCGCGGGCTCCCGACGCTCCGCACCGGCATCGGCATTCACACGGGCATGGTAGTCGCAGGGAATATCGGAAGCGAACAGCGCATGGAGTACACCGTTATCGGCGACGCGGTGAATCTGGCTTCGCGACTGGAGACGAGCACGAAGGAGCTGGGCGTCGACGTACTCATCAGCGAGACTACGTACGAGCTCACGAAGCACGTCATCAACGCGCGAGCGGTCCGCGAGATAACCGTCAAAGGGCGAGAGCGACCCGTTCTTGCCTACGAGGTGCTCGGGATCAAAGGGGACACCGACCGGGACGAAACGGCGGGAACGGCCCGGCCCCAATGAGTCGAGAACCTCACGGTCACGCTCGCCCGTGCTTTTTTTTCTCCTCGAGCTCGTCGAGGGTCTTCGGCCAGTCCGCGTGCATAAGCCGCGAGAGAGAGCGGTCCGCCAGCAGTTTGCCCCCGGTCTGACAGCGAGCGCAGTAGTTCGCCTCGTTTTCGGCGTACGCGATGCGCTGCACGGGCGCTCCACACGCGGGGCACGGCTGCTTGTAGCGACCGTGCACCGCCATCCCCTCTCGAAACGCGGTGACCTTCTCCGGGAAATCGTCGCCGGTCTCCGCGGCGAGCCGTTCAGTCCACTCGCGCAGAGTCGACTGCGTTGCGGCGTGAAGGCGCGCCATCTCCTCGTCGGTCATTGCGCTGGTAAGTCGCAGGGGCGATAGTTTCGCCCGCCACAAGATCTCGTCCGAGTAGGCGTTTCCGATTCCGCTGATGAGGTGCGGATCCGTCAGCGCGCGCTTGATGGTGTGCCTTTCCTGCCTCAGTGCGGCCGCAAAGGCGGCAAGATTGGCGTCGAGCGGCTCGAGGCCGCCGGGGTCGAGCGTCCGCAGAGCGGCGGCGCCGCGCACGACATGAATGGAGGCGCGCTTCTTTGTGGACGCCTCGGTGAGCAGCAACGTCCCATCAGGGAAGTCGAATGCGGCCAGCCCAACCTTTGCGGGAATTTTCGTCCCGGGCTCTCGCCAGCGCAGGCGCCCCGCGATCATGAGATGCACGACGAGCCACAAGTCGTCGGTAACCGAGTCCCTCATGGCAAAGGCGAGGCGTTTGCCGACGCGGCGCACCTCCGCCACGCGCTTGCCTTCGATGGAGCGTAGCGGAGGGTCGAACGAGCGCACCACGAACGGACTCGCGACGCGAGCGTGCTCAAGCACCTGGCCGATGAGCCGGCGCCTGAGGTGTGCAATGTAAACTTCGACGTCGGGAAGCTCAGGCAAGGTGAGCTTCAGGCAAGAACGCGGAAACCGCTACCAGCGGTTCCGCCGGTCGCCACCGCCGCCACCACCGCGGCGACGATCGCCGCCGCCACCGCCGCCGTAGCCACCTCCACCGCCGCCCCCCCCGAAGCCGCTGCGCTGAGGCCGATCTTCAGCCTCGTTCACGCGCAGCGCACGACCGTCGAGCGAAGCACCGTTCATGGCTTCGATCGCTTTTTGGGCTTCCGCTGGCGAACCCATCGTCACGAAGCCGAAGCCGCGCGACTGGCCCGATGCACGATCGGTCACGATGTGGACGTCGGTCACTTCACCGATGCGCGCAAATGCCTCGCGTACAGTCTCGACCGTGGATGAAAACGACAGATTGCCGACATAAAGACGGGTCCCCATATGTATCTCTTCTCTCTCATGCGTTGCGGCTTCGAACCCGCGCTCCATTGGGAAGCGCCGTCACCGTGAGCCTGCCATCCAACCAGCCGCGGAATCGGTAGCAAGGGCGCGACGGCGAAATCCGCCGCTTCCCCACGTTGCGTAACCTTCGAGCGCGATCCGCGGTCCCATGTGTATCGAGAGAGCGTCCTTGCCGGGGAAACGTCCGTGAGCAGCCAAAGGATAACGCGCGTGCCGGCCCGCGCAAGCGGTGGTGTGGACGAGTCGGCGCGCCCGGGCGGGCAAGGCCGGGAGGCGCACCCCGCGCTCGCCCAGTTCGCCCCACTCCCCCGCATGCCCCGTTCGCCCCGTTCGCCTACTTTGCCATGTGTTTAGCGGAGAAGTTGCCTCAGCACGTAGGGCAGAATGCCCCCATGCTTGTAGTATTCGCGCTCTTGCGGCGTATCGATGCGCACGGTCGTGACAAATTCGCGCACGCTACCGTCACCTCGCTTCCCATACACGACCACCTTGCGTTTCGGGATGGCTTCGGCCAGGGCACGAATCGCGTAGGTTTCCTCGCCGGTCAGGCCGAGTGTCGACGCGTTTTCTCCGGGCATGTATTCGAGTGGCAGGATCCCCATTCCGACCAGATTCGACCTGTGGATGCGCTCGTAGCTCTCGGCGATTACCGCGCGTACGCCGAGTAGCTTGGGACCCTTCGCCGCCCAGTCGCGCGACGAGCCGGACCCGTACTCCTTGCCCGCGAGAATCACGAGTGGCACCTGTTCGGCTGCGTATCGCAATGCCGCATCGAAGATGGTCGTCGGCGCGCCGCCACCGCTGGAGCTTCCAGCTTGCTTGCCGAGGTAGCGCGTGAAACCACCTTCTGTTCCCGGGGCAAGCTGGTTGCGCAAGCGAACGTTGGCGAACGTGCCCCGAACCATCACCTCGTGGTTGCCACGGCGAGAACCGTAGGAATTGAAGTCCTTCACCTCCACGCCGTGCTCGATGAGGTAGGCGCCGGCCGGGCTGCTCTTCTTGATCGAGCCGGCGGGCGAAATGTGATCGGTGGTGATGCTGTCGCCCAACATCGCGAGAACTCGAGCGCCCTCGATATCCAGGACCGGAGTCGGCTCTCGCGAAATTCCCTCGAAGTACGGTGGGTGCTTCACGTAGGTCGACTTCTTGTCCCATGCGTAGAGATCGCCGGTCGCAACGCTCAATTTCTTCCACTCCTCATCCCCGTCGAAGACCCGCCCGTACACGTGTTCGAACATCGCGCGGTCGATGCATTCGTCGATTGTCGCCTGAATCTCCGCGCGCGTCGGCCACACGTCCTTCAGAAAGATGGGCCGCGAGTCACGGCCGATCCCCAGCGGCTCGGAGTACGGATCGAAATCGACGCTACCGGCGAGCGCATACGCCACGACGAGCGGGGGGGAAGCGAGATAGTTGGCGCGCACTTCGGCGTGGACGCGACCCTCGAAGTTCCGATTTCCGCTGAGCACGGCCGCCGCAACCAAAGACCCCTGTTCGATGGCTTTGGAGATCGGCTCGGGCAATGGTCCGCTGTTACCGATGCAGGTCGTGCATCCGTAGCCCACGATGTGAAACCCCAGCTTTTCCAAGTATGGAGTGAGCCCAGCCTTCGCGAGGTATTCGGTGACCACCTTCGAGCCCGGCGCTAGGCTCGTCTTGACCCAGGGCTTTCTCGTGAGGCCCAGCTCGACGGCTTTCTTCGCGAGCAGCCCCGCCGCCATGAGAACGCCCGGGTTGGACGTGTTGGTGCAGCTCGTGACCGCAGCGATGACCACGGAGCCGTGCGCGAGCTCGACGTCTTTTCCGTCGACGGTTGCAGTGACCCGGGAGTCCGGGGAGGGCGCAGCGCTTCCTTTGGGCGACCTGGCCAACATCTTTTCGAGCGAGGCTCGGAAATCACGCTTTGCGTCCGTCAGCTTCACGCGGTCTTGCGGTCGAGTGGGGCCGGCGAGGCTCGGCACGACGGAGCCGAGGTCTAGATGCACGACGTCCGAGTAGCGCGCGTCGTGCGTGCCCGGAGCGTGGAAGATCCCCTGCTCCTTGCAATAGCTCTCGACGAGCTTGACGTGCGCGTCGCTCCTTCCGGTAAAGCGCAGGTACCGGAGGGTCTCCGCATCCACGGGGAAGACGCCGCAGGTCGCGCCGTATTCGGGCGCCATGTTGGCGATGGTCGCGCGATCCGCGAGCGCCAATTGCGCAAGCCCGTCGCCGAAGAACTCGACGAACTTGCCCACGACGCCTTTCTTGCGCAGCATCTCCGTCACGGTGAGCACAAGGTCCGTCGCGGTCGATCCCTCCGCGAGCGCGCCTGTCAACTTCACGCCAACGACCTGCGGAATGAGCATGCTGACCGGTTGGCCGAGCATGGCCGCTTCCGCCTCGATACCGCCGACTCCCCACCCGAGGACGCCTAGGCCATTGATCATCGTTGTGTGCGAGTCGGTGCCGACTAGCGTGTCGGGATAGACTGTCTTGCCGTCGTCGCTCTTCATGACGACGCGCGCGAGATATTCGAGATTGACTTGATGCACGATCCCGGTGTCCGGCGGAACGACCTTGAAATTGCGAAACGCGCTCTGGCCCCACTTGAGGAACTGGTAGCGCTCGCGGTTACGCAGAAATTCGAGCTGCGCGTTAATCTTGAAGGCGTCGCCCGATCCGAAGGCATCGACTTGAACGGAGTGGTCGATGACGAGCTCGACGGGTTGGAGCGGCTGGATGCGCCTCGGATCGCCGCCTAGCGTCTTCATCGCGTCGCGCATGGCCGCCAGGTCGACGACCGCCGGGACACCAGTGAAGTCTTGCAACAAAACGCGCGCCGGCGTGAACGCGATTTCCCGGGTGGGCGATGCCGAGAGGTCCACGGTCGCGAGGGCCTCGATGTCTTCGCCACGTACCGTTGTGCCGTCCTCGGTGCGGAGCAGGCATTCGAGAAGGATCTTGAGCGAGTAAGGCAGGTGCTCCGCTTGGGGAAACCTCCGGTAGGCGGCGGAGAGGCGGCAAAAGGCGTACGTGGCGGAGCCAACGGTGAGCGTAGCGCTGGCGGCGAAGGAGTCGCGCATGGTGAGGAGGGAGTAGTGCGAGGGGGGGGAGGCGGCAAGTAGGGTGGGCGAGAAAGGGCTGCGAAAAAAGACGAATACGGAACCGAGAACGGGAACGGGAATGCGGAATGCTTTCGGCGACCGCGCGGGCGCGGGCGCGGGCGCGGGCGCGGGCGCGGGCGCGGGCGCGGGCGCGGGCGCGGGCGGGGGCGCGGGCGCGGGCGCGGGCGGGGGCGCGGGCGGGGGCGAGCAGGGAGCCGCGCTGTCACTGCGGCGCGCAGAAGCCGCCGTCCGCGCAGAAGTCGCCGCCCGACGGACCGCACGCCAGAAGGGCGACGCAAACCGAGTAACGGAACAAATCGCACGTCGACGAACACATCATGGCGGCTTGCGATGCGATCGCATCGCTGTAGAGAAGGATGTTGTAACCGGCGCCGTTCTTGCCGGACGCCGGGTCCACGGAGAAGAAGTTCGTGCAGTCGGCCGTATTCGTCCCACTACACGCGGTGCAATAAGCCACCCTTGCTTGCTCCTGGGCCGCAGTTGGAACCGCGCTTGCCATCTTCTGCTCGACGCACTTGCTGTAGTGCGGGTCGCCATTGCATGAAGCGCCGTCCTGGCAGGCGATGAAGGCGGATTGATAGGCAACGCTGGCGGCGCTCTCGGCTTTCGCGCAGTTCTGGAGGTTTTGCGCCGTGCAATCCTGGCAATGCCCACATCCTTCGTCATAGTGGGCCAAGGCCGTGCAAAACGCGTCTTGTGTCGGCGGCGTGAGCGTGCACGTATGTCCCGACGTCGAGGTGGTTCCGCTGCACGCGTCTTGAACCAAGGCAAAACACAAGAAGCCGACGCCCGCGCCGTTGAGGCAAATCCTTCGAGCAACACCAGTCATCGCGATAGGAAGACGAAGCATGGTGCGTGCCGACGCGGGAGGGCATGCTGGCGCCCTGCGTAGCCTCTCCGGCGGCGTTTTCGTGTGCCCCAAAAGCTCTATGTGGCCAGGACCTGTATTCAAGATGAAACAGTGGCTTATGTACGCCAGTGCCGCGGTTGGCCCGAATCGGTAGGACCAGGTCGCCGTGGGATCGCCGATTCGCGCCGTTACTTGACGACGGCGTCGACATTAACGCCTACTATTAATGGGTCCCAGTGGGGGGAGCTTCTTACTCGGCTATCGGGCATGGTCCGTGGGGGTCGCGTGCCGCGTGAACCCTGTCAGAAAGGCACGTCGGTGCTTCCGGTGGTCGCAGCCCTGAAAGCGCGACCGGACCGAGAGAAGCTCCTGCCTGAGCGTCTCTGGAAGTACTTCGACGCTCACTTGGTGGTTTCCGGCTGGTACCCCGAACAGGATTACTTTGAGCTCGTCGAGGCCCTCGTAAAGACGATGGACGGGGAGGATTCGGGCGGCGACCCGTGGCGCTTCTTTGCGAAGTTCAGCGTACGGCGGGATCTCGCGGGTATGGGTGCCGAAGCAGGGGCTACGCGCGAAGCGAAGGGCGTGTATCGAAACTTCGCGTCGTCCGTCGCGGGCAACCCGGAACGGCTCTTTGTTCGGGCCGTGAAGCTTTGGCGGCAATATCACGATACCGGCCATATGCGAATTTCCGGCGGTTCCGTGAAGACGAACAGCGTCATCATGCAGCTTCTCGGATTGCACATCCCCCTCGAGGGCTTCGTTCGTCTGCAGGGTTACTACCTCGAGGAGTTCGGGCGACTCGTCGGCGTCGAGCTCGTGAGCAAGGTGACGCAGAGCACGGCGCGGGGCGACGCGCATTGCGAGTGGGAGTTCACGCTTGCGCGGACACCAGCGTCGGAGGCGTACGTGGCGTCATTGCCGCCGGTGCAGCCTGGGCGAGGCTAAGGAGCTTTCAATGAACGCGCCGAATAGGTCGCGCTAAGCGGTTTGCCGGAGTCTGCGCTAAAGTGGGTCCGTGCTTCGCGATACGGATACTGCCTCCGAGGCTCGGTACCACGAGCTCCTTCGCGCTCAAGCGCCGCACCAACGGCTGGCGCAGGCGGTGGCTCTGACTCGGATGACGCGGCAACTTGCGCTGGCTGGCATCCGCCAGCGCCATCCCGACATATCCGAGAAAGAAATGCGTGCGCGCTTGATCGTTCGGCTGTATGGGCGCGCGGTTGCCGAGCGTCTGTGCGGCACCGTGCCCGCTGACGCCATTTGATGCCTCCGGATGAAACCGCCGTCGACGCGATCGCGGTAGCCTTGCGCGTGGCCGACGCGATTGAGACGGCGAAGGGGTCGTACTTCGTTGGTGGAAGCCTTGCGAGCTCGCTCCAAGGGGAGCCACGCGCCACCAACGACATCGATATGATTGTAAAGCTGTCGCTCGGGCGGATCGGCGAATTCGTCACTGCGCTCGGAGAGGACTTCGAGGTCGACGTCGACATGCTTCGCGACGCCCTCTTGCACAGCCGCAGCTGCAACATCTTCTACTTGCCCGTCGTCATGAAGGTGGACCTCTTTGCCGTGGGGTCGTCGGCGTACGACGAAACCGAATTCGCCCGGCGCCGGCGAGTGCCAGTGCGAACGACCGGCGAGACGCTTCTGGTGAAGAGTCCCGAGGACACCGTGCTGCGCAAGCTCCTCTGGTACCGCGATGGGGGCGGTGTCTCGGAGCGACAGTGGCGCGATGTCATTGAGGTCCTGCGCGTCAGCGGAAGCGGGATGGATCGCGGCTACATCGCTCAATGGGGCGAGCGACTGGGCATCTCAGAACTGCTGCAGCGAGCTCGCTCCGAAACGGGTGGCTCGGCGTAGAGCCAACCATACTTCGGCTGCGCGCGGGACACCGGTCGTCGCGTGCACCGCCCTCGTTTCTGCAGCTTCGGCGACTGCCTGCGCCTCACGATCGCTTCGCTCGGCGCGTTCAATCGTGATCTCTTCGCGACTAAAATTTTAACGCTCACGAGCGCGGCAACAAGTTTCATGTCGGCGCGGCCACCGGCAGCTGTGAACGCGACATGACGAGCGGCAAGCGCTGCCGCCAGGGGAGGCTAGCTCTGCTGTAAGTCGAGCCCGAAAAACAGCCGCAGCCACGCCTCCAGGTCGTCCAGATCCACCGCGCGGCCAGAGGCGATGAGGAATGACCGGATATTGTTGCTGAAACCCGCACCGCTGAAGACGACCAGTCCCGGGATTGGCCAAGCGGCTATGTCCTGAATGGTGGCCGGTATCTTCTCCTCGGCGCTGCCGGAGGTACCCTGGAACTTGCACTCAAGCCCCAAGCGACGGTGCGTCTCCAGATGGGTGAGCACGACGTCGATGAGCCGCTCCGCGCCCCATATTCTGCGCCCGCACCGGTACTGCTCGCGCGCCTGAAGCCCCAGCGATTGGCCAAGGGCAACTACCGCCTTGCACAGCCCGTCCCCGCTTGCGACTGCAGCTGCGCGCCCGGCCATCGTCAGCTAATGAGCAGTTCCACGATCGCGCCACGCGCGCTGGCCTTGCTGTTCACCAGGCGCGTAGCAGAGACTTCGGCGATATCGAACCCCGCAGCATAAAGCGCACGGACGGAAGGCGCGGACGAATTCGAGAGCAGTACCCGCACCCCGCGCTTCTTCAGCTTGCGCGCCGTGTCGCGTAGGCGTTCTTGGTCTTCATCGCCAAATCCCCGTGACGTGTAGGACGTGAACGAGGACGTCGCAGAGAGCGGGACATAAGGCGGGTCAAAGTAGACGAAATCGCCGCGCCCGGCCTCCTTCACGACGACCGCGAAGTCATCGACGAGCAATTCCGCCTTTGCTAGCGCGGCCGAGCATGCACGCAGCGTATCCTCATCGCAAATCGTTGGATTGATATAACGCCCGAACGGCACGTTAAAGCGGTTGTCGCGATTGACGCGATAAAGCCCATTGAAGCCGGTTTTATTCAGGTAAATGAACCAGGCCGCGACGTCGGCATCCGTGCCGGCGTCAATATCCTTCTCCCGGAAACGGTAATAGAATTCGGGCGTATATTTGAACATCTTGAGCTGACCGATGACTTCCTCGACATTGTTCTTGACGCCCTTATAGGTACGAATCAGTCGCTCATTGACGTCGGCAAGCACCGCGCGCTTCGGCTGCAGGGCGAAGAAGAGCGCTCCGCCTCCCACGAACGGCTCGAAGTAAGTGGACGCGTCGCGCGGCGCAGCGTGCATCAGTTTGCCAAGCAGCTGACGCTTGCCCCCAGCCCACTTGAGAAACGGTCTCCCGGTCTCGGCTCCGGAGGCGATCTCAAATGCTGTGCTGCTTGCTTCCACTCGTCTTGCCGCCGGCCCTTGCCCGACCATTGCTGTCAGCCAGACGCTAACTGAACACACGGCCAGCGTCTAGGAGTTGGCGAAACCCCGCGAAAACGAGGCCTTCGGCGGGCGCCTGTTGCCTCCGGTTGACGCCACCGTTCGCCGTGCTCCCCATTCCGCTTTCCCGCTCCCGTTCCAAATTCCGTATTCGTCTTTTCTCTGCGTGCACTCACTCGTCCTTCTTGGGCCCCTCGTTGTACCCGCGCGGTCGGTACTTAGGGTTCACCCCGTGATCCTTTTCGCCGTTCTCCATAATGTCATCCACGAGGTACTTCAGCCACGATCCCGAGTATTGGTCGGCGAGCTCTTGGAGCTCGTCTCTCGCCGGCGAGCCGTCTTCCAACTGGTGCTCGTCCCACAAGCATTGGAGCCCGAGCGCGATCAGGTTCTGGTCATTGTTGCCGAGCGAAAACCCGCGCATGTAATGAGGCAGCGCCTCGACCGCGCGATGCAAGCGGCAGAGCGTGTCTCCCTCGTAGACGTTGGCCATCGGCCACTGGGGCGCAAGCGTTAGCGCCACCTCGTTGGACGCCAGCCGTCCCTCGAGGTCGCCGCGCGCGCCGAGCATCACGGAGTAGTTCAGGTGAGCCTTCGCGCTTCGTGGCGCGGCCTTGCGGGTCGCGTTCCAAAACACGAGGTCGTTCGTGTAATCGAACGCGTGCCGGCGCGCCGCAAAGCACTGAAACCCGACAAACACAACGAGCGCGCCGACCGCCACGCCAGAGACCCGCTTCCGCCTCGCAACAAGCCAACGCCATGCGATCGCAAGAATGGCCGCCGATCCGATCGCCGGAAAGTACCAAAAGCGCTCGGCGCGCACGGTCGGGAGTAGCACCGGGATGTTGGAGACCGGAAAATAGGAAACGACGATCCAAACGAGAGCGAAGGCTACGATGGGCGCCATGGAAGCGCCGTGTGTCGTCCAACCGGCGCGCCGGCGCGTGCGCCACCAGGAGAGAAAGCCGACGGCGGGCGCAACGACGAGCGGCAAGACCATCGCCGCCGCCCCGACGACGCTCTCGGTGAAGACCAGTCGGTCCGGTATGGGCTCTTGCGGCGCCGAGTAGTCACCCGACAACGCCCGCGGCAGGAGCAGCTGCGCGAGGCCTCGAGCGTAGACGCGCATCGCCCCCGCGAGGCGATAGGGAAAGGATGCTTCGATGAGGGGGTTGTTCAGGGGGTCGTGCGGCAGCCCGGGCTGCGCGTACCAGCGAAGGGCCGCCGCAAAGGCGCGATGAAGAAAGGGCTTGCCGGTGTTGGCCTCAGGCGTCAGCTCGTGAGCCGTGGTCACCGGAAACCATCGTCGGCGCATCTCGACGTAAAAGACGAATGCCGCGCTCGTCGCGAGGGCTGCGATCACTGCGCGTGCCCAGCGGAGAGGCCGCTGGGGATGTGTGAGCTGTGACGTGAAGAGGGCGGCCAGCGGCACGAGCGGCACGATGCAGAGCGCGCTCTCCTTCGAGTAAAGGCCGATCAACGCCGCACCGAGGAGCGCGGGCGGCATCGTGCGAAGCGGCAGGCTCAACGAGAGAAGTGCGAGGAGAGCGCCCGTTCCGCCAAGAACGTCCGCCAGGCCAACGACCCCACTCACCGCTTCCGTCACGACCGCGGTCGCCACAAAAAGCAACCCCGCGAGCCAGGCCGTGAGGCGGTCTCGCGTCCAACGCCACACGAGCAGCACGGCAAGAGCTCCGTTCAGCCCGTGCAGGAGGACATTGATGTAGTCGTGGGGGAAGGCGCTCTGCTCGCGCATGCCCACCTTCCAGAGCGCGCGCCACAGAAGATCCGGCAGCGGTCGATATGAGCCGATCGTGCGGTCCGGGGTGAGGCCCCAAAAGTCGCGCTTGAACGCCGCAAGCCAGCCGATTTTCGCCGCAGGATCGTTTGCAGCGCGAACATAAGGGTTCGCAAGCAGCGCCTCCTGTTCGTCAAATATGAAATTTGTCGTCGGGCTCCGCGTGTAGAGAAACATCGACAGGAAGCAGGTGGGTACGAGGGCGGTCAGCAGCGTGGGGTCTTCGCCGAGGAAGTAGTCGCGCAGCCGCATGAGCGGCGAACGCTTCGGCAGCGGGGGAAGCGGCTCAACCCGATCGTCGAGGTCGAGCTGATGGCCGTTCTTCACCAGAGCCGCAGACGCCTTCTCGCTCTCATCGGAGCCCGGAAGCGGCTCGGCCGGCTCGCGGTCCGGCAGTGTCATCTCGCGGTCAAGGTAGCGCACCCTCGCGTCTTCTGCGGAGCCGGAATGCCAGCGCGAGCGCGACGACCATTCCCATGGAGGCCACTGCGTAAGGCGCGCGCGCACCGATGTTCGCATAGAGCCATCCGCCAGCGGCGGGGCCGAATGTTCTCGCTAGGCTCGCGAAGGACTGATTGGTCCCAAGCGTGCCCCCTTGCCGGTCGACGGGTGCGCTCCGCGAGATGAACGCCGCCGTGCTCGGCTGGGTCAAGCCGTTGCCCAGCGCGACGAGCCCGCCCGCCGCATACAGCATTGCGCGCGCCCCGGCCGCGCCGGCCGCCACCAGACCAGCGAACGCGACGGCTTGGACCAACGCTCCGATACGTATGAGCGTCGGTTCGGAAAGCCGCCTCGACAGCGCTCGAACGAGCCCGCCCTGCACGAGCGCCGCGACGACGCCGATGAACGCAAGAACGTACCCCGTTCCCCGCTCGTCGATGCCGAAGAGGTCGGCGCAAAAGAAGGTGAAGGTCTGGTCCAGGCTCGTAAAGCTGAGGATGACGATGAAGTTGATACCCACGGCCAGGGCCACGCCCGGCAGGGAGAAAGCGGCGCGCATCGCGTGGACGTTGAGGGGCGTGAGGCTGCGGCGAGGGGCCGTCGCGCGTTTCTGTCGCGGCAAGGACTCGGCCAGGCCGAACGCCGCCCATACGAGGTTGACGACGCTGAGGCCCGCCGCGCAAAAGCACGGTACGGCGCCGAACCGGCCGTGGATGGGAATTTTGGCGAGCGCGCCACCTATACCGGGTCCCAGGATGAACCCGAGACCGAACGCCATTCCGATGAGTCCCATCCCCTTCGCGCGCTCCTCCGGCTTTGTGATGTCGGCGATGTACGCGCTCGCGGTCCCGAGGTTTGCCGTCGCAATGCCGCCGAAGACCCGCGCTGCAAACAGCCACAGAACGCTGCTGCCCCATGCGAGCCCGGCTCCCAAGCCTGCCATCGCGAGCACCGTTCCGGCGATCGACCAGAGCAGCACCGGGCGGCGGCCCACCCGATCGGAGATCCTTCCCCACACCGGCACGAAGAGAAACTGCATCAGCGAGTAGACCGATCCGAGCAGGGTCGCGACGAATTCGCTGACACCGAATGCGTCGTGCGCTTCTTTGGCCAGAAATGGGAGGACCAGGCCGAATCCGAGGAGGTCGACGAAAACCGTGAGAAAGATGGCGCCGAGCCGCGGTAGCGCTTTCATTCGTGAGCCGGCCGGCGAATATAGCGTCGCGCCAAGGAGCTCATCGGCGCTCGGCGAGGACGAATACCTCGCGGTTCCCCTTGGCTCCACGAAGGACGCTGTCCTCTTGGCCGACGACGACGAAGCCGGCCCCGCGCACGGCCTCGACGACGCCGGCGACTGCCGTGCGTCGTACCGATTCGTCGCGAACGACGCCTTTGCTCCGTGCTGCCTGCTCGCGTCCTACTTCGAACTGCGGCTTGATGAGAGCCAACAGACGACCGTCGTGAAGCGTGCAGCGGGCGATCGCGGGCAACAGCTTGTCGAGCCCGATGAACGATGCGTCGACGACAGTCAGATCGACGGCGGTGCCGATGGCGGCTTCGGTCAGCAACCTTGCGTTGGTGCGCTCCATGACGACGACCCTCGGATCCGACCGCAGCCTTTGGGCAAGCTGCCCGTAACCGACGTCGACCGCAATTACTTGCCGTGCGCCTCGCTGCAAAAGGCAATCGGTGAAACCTCCGGTCGCGGCGCCCACGTCGAGGCAGCGAAGGCCGCTCACGTCTACGGCAAAGGCGTCGAGGGCGCCGGCCAGTTTAGCGCCGCCTCGCGACACGAAGGGATGCTCCGGGAAGCGCACCCGGATATCCGCATCGGTGGCCACCGTCGTTCCAGCCTTATCGACTCGCGCTCCGCCGACGAAAACTTCTCCCGATAGGATCATGGCCTGCGCGCTAGCGCGAGACGACGCCATCCCGCGCGCCAGGAGAAGCTGATCCAGACGAACCTTGCTCATGGAGGCGCGGCAATCGCGGCTCCGGGATGGAGGGATCGCGCCAGAAGGGCCAGTCCGTCGACCACGCGCGGGCCCGCGCGCATGACGCGTTCATCGCGGAGAAGCAAAATGTGTCCTTCGCGCACCGCACGAACGCTGCTCCAGCCCGGCGTGCTCGGCATGATGCGTGCAGCATTGTCGGTGCCGACGATGGTCGCGTCGAGAACAACATCCGGGTCGAGCTCGACGATTCTCTCCATTCCGATCCTCGGCCACCCGCTGCCTTCGATAAGTACATTTATGGCGCCCGCGCGGCGAAGGAGCTCGTCGACAAAGGTGTTCGGGCCAGCGGCCACGACTGGAGTGATCGCGACCACCATGAGGACGCGTGGCCTTGGCTCACCGGCTACCGCGCGTTCGATGGTTTGCGCGCGCGCCTCCAGCGAGGACGCCAGATGCGTCGCATCGCTTTCGTGTCCTGTGCGTCGTCCCAAGCCCACGAGGAGCTGCTCGACGGCCTCGAGTGATTCCGTGTCGGCAAACCACGTGGGGATGCCGCGCGCAGCAATGTTGTCGGCGAGCCGCGTCGAGGATAGGCCCCGGACTCCGACGACGAGGTCGGGACGCAGCTCGAGGACAGCTTCCAGGTCGGGCTCGAGACTCCCCACGATCGGCAGAGCCGCCACCTGCGGCGGATAGTCGCAAAATCGCGAACGGCCGACCACGCGATCTCCAGCGCCAATCGCAAAGAGCGCCTCGGTCGTCGACGGCGCGAGCGAGACAATGCGCCGCGCCTCGAGCGAGGACGCTGCCGCATGACCGCGGGAGCACGCTGCTATCGCTAGCGCGACGAGCGCGCAAAGGGGGCCGCCACTCACTGCGCTGCGCTTCGTGGTCTTCCGGTCACTGCGCTGCGCTCCGTAGTCTTCCGCGGACTCGTACAACATGCTGTACTCGTCCGCTCCAGTTCATCGACCGATGAGACCGTATTTGTGAAGCTTCTCGATGAGGGCGGGACGCGACACGCCGAGTCGGCGCGCGGTCTCACTCTGGTTGTGCCCCGCGACATCGAAGGCCTCCGCAATGAGAGTCCGTTCGAACGCCTCGACTCGAGCGCGTAGCGGATGGCCCGGACCGGGGTCGCCGGCCGCGAGGTGAGGCGGAGAAGATGCTGCCGGGCCCTCCGACAACGACCGCCACAGGGCCAGCGTGATTCGCTCGTCTGGCGCGAGGGCGAGGAGGCGCGCGACGGTGTTTTCGAGCTCGCGCACATTGCCCGGCCAGGCGTGCGTACGAAGGGCCTCGACTAGCGCCGGCTCTACTTCGACGCCGGCCATGCCGTAGCGGTCGGCGTATCGGCGCACGAAGGTGCGCACCAGCGGCTCCACGTCCTCGGGTCGCTCGCGCAGCGGAGGCACGCGGATCGGAACGACATTCAGACGATAGAAGAGGTCCTCCCGGAACCGCCCTGATTTCACGTCGCTCGCGAGATCGCGGTTCGTTGCGGCGATCAGCCGAACGTCGACCATTTCCGGCCGACCTCCGACCTGCTGCACCTCGCCGGATTGCATCGCGCGAAGCACCTTCGCCTGGATGGACAGCGGCAGCTCGCCGATTTCGTCGATGAACAACGTCCCCTTGTGCGCGTGCTGAAAGTAGCCTTGGCGCGCCGATTGAGCGCCGGTAAACGCCCCTTTGGTGTGCCCGAATAGCTCCGCCTCCGCGAGCTCGCTGGGGATGGCGGCGGCGTTGAAGCGAACGAGCGGCCGGTCGGCGCGCCGCGAGTGAGCATGAAGCACCGAGGCGAGGATGTCTTTACCCGATCCGCTCTCCCCGCTCAGAAGAACCGTCACGTCTTTCGGCGCCACGCGCGCGACAACGTCCATCACTCGCTTCATGGCCGGGCCCTCGGCGACGATGGTGCGACCGAGCGCAGCCTCGGTGCGAAGACGGGCATTTTGCAGCCGGAGTTCACGCCACTCGATGGCACGCCTCACGGCCAGCACGAGCTCGTCGGGGTCGAACGGCTTCGGGATGTAATCGAACGCGCCGGCCTTCATGGCGGCCACAGCCACGCGCTCCGAACCGTGCGCCGTCAGCATGAGCACGGGCACGCTCGGATCGCTCGCCCGGATTCGCTCGAGCGCCTGCATGCCGTCCATGTCGGGCATGGCAAGATCGGTGAGCACGACATCCGCACCACGAGCCTCGAAAGCCGCAAGGCCGGCGGCGCCCCCGTCACATGTCTCGACAACGAGCCCCGCGTCGCCGAGCACGGCCTCGAGTGTGAATCTCAGGGAGGCATCGTCGTCAATGACGAGCACGCGGCTCATGTCGTGCCCTCCGTTACGCGCCGGCAATGGCCGGACCGCTCTTCTCGGCCTCACTCTCCGCTTTGAACGAGCGAAGTGGATTGGGCAAGCAGGGGCACGGCTTGGCCTTGAGCGGCAACGCGATGAGTACGGTCGTTCCCTTGCCGGGCGTGCTCTTGAATTCGAGTCGACCGCCGTGCTGCTCGACGAGCCCGCGGGCGACCGCGACGCCGAGCCCGGTTCCTCCTTCTCTGGTGGTGAAGTAGGGCTTTCGAATGCGTTCGAGAACTTCGGGCGTCATCCCCACCCCGTCGTCCCGCACCATGATGCGTGCCTCCCCCGATTCGGCGCGTACGGTCACCTCCACCCCGGCGCCACGCGGCGACGCCTGAATAGCGTTGAGGACCAGGTTCAGCAGCACCTGCCTGAGTTTGCGCGCGTCCGCCTCGAGAATCGCGGTCGAATCGCCATTCACCTCGAGCGTGACACCCGCCTCGGCTGCGCGCGTCTCCAGCAGGACGGCCAGTTCGCGGGCCATCTCGTGGGGCCGTACGGACGCGACCTTCAGATCGTCGAATCCGCGCGAGAACGAAAGGAAGCCGTCGACAATCGATTGAAGGCGGTCCGCCTCGGACGCGACAATCGCTAGCCGCTCGGCAGCCTTCGCATCCGCCGTGTTACGGGCCATATGGGTGGAGAGCGCCTTGATGGCGGCGAGGGGGTTTTTCACCTCGTGCGCCAAGCGCGCGGCGATGCCCTCGAGAGCCCGAGTGCGGTCTTCGTTCTCGCTGCAGAGTTCTTCGCGACGCTCGGCAAGCTCGAGCGCCGCATGCTCGTAGCCCCTCGTCACTGCGCAACCGATCCCGTACACGCCAATCATCGCGGCGAAAGAGGCGACGAGCGCGATCGTCACGTACTCCGGGCTCGGCCAGTGCCCGGCGGGGGCGAGCGGACCGTCGAGCGTGCCGATTGCGGTATGTGACAAAAGGGCGAGCGCCACGAAGCCCGATAGGCAGAACCCGAAAACGGCTTGCCGCATCCAGGGAGGATTCGTCAGCTTGATCGAGGCTGCAGCCATCATGGACCCGGCCGACACCAGCAGCGGGCTGGATAGCCCCCCAGTCGTACCGAGAAGAACGAAGTAGCCCGTCACGCAAACGAGGAAGAGGCTCATCCCGAGGTTCTTGTGGGCACCGGGCCGAACCCTCAAGAAGAGCAGTCCCATCACAACGACGGTTACGACCTGAATGAGGGCGCGCGTCGTGGACTCGCCACGGGCCAGAAGGAGCGCGATGACAAGTACTTGTACCGGAAGGACCCACACGAGCCTCCAGCGCGCCGACGCGCGGCCCATGTCCTCGAAAACCCGTTGGCGAAGGACTTCGAACCGCGCGCGCGCCTGGAGCTCGCGCGCTTGCGTGTCAGGCATCGGGGAGCTCATCGCCTGAATTGGAGCAAATCCGCCAACTACGCGCCAGCGCACATAGGGGTTCGATGCCTCAGGGGCCTGACGAATCTCGACGGAACGCCGCCAATTTGTCGTCCCCTCTGCCACTCTGTGTAGCCCTGTCCAAATTCCGACAGCGGCGCCTCCGCCTGACCTTGACCATGACACCGACCGCAAGCGCGGCCGCAAATGCGCGGCGCAGACCGGAGGCCCCCACGCCGGGGTTGGCGCCGGCGCTGCACGATGCTGCATGCACGCCGTGCCCTGCGCCCCCCTCCTGCTGCGGCACGCAAACCCCGCGCTGACAAGCGTAGCCACTCGCGCAGGGGTTCGCGCTATCGCATTGGCAGGTGAAGGGCGCGTTGTCGTAGGCAATGCAGCTCATCGAGCAACATTGCGCATCGTCGCTGCAAAGCGCCCCGCTTGCGCGACAAGCGCCGCCTTCGGAGGTCGAGCCGCCGCCGTCGACATTCGGATTCGGCGGCAGACCGGTCCAGCTGGCCGGATTGTATCCGCCCATCATCGAGGCCTGGCTGGCCGCATCGATGATGAGCTGTCCCCAAGCGTCGAACCGCGTGTAAAGGGATCCGACGCACGTACCGCCTTCGTCGCTCACCCCACCGCGCGAGAGAACGCCGAAGGCGACCCATTTGCCCGCGTTGAAGTTCCCTTGGTCGAACGCGCCCGACCCGGAATCGCCCTCGCATGTGCCGTCTCCGCCCTCGAACTCCTTGACCGCTATGATCGAGCGCAACACCGGATCGCTGTAGCAATCCAAGGGAATCGGATCGTTGGGAATGCACACGAGGCCGATGTTCTGCCGGATGCGCCTGACGCCGGCGGTCGTGCCATTTGTGTCGGTCGGCGTGTCGACCCCGTAACCGATGGCCGTCACCTTGGTGGTGTACACGTTGTGGTCGGTCATCGGCGGCATGATGGTCGGCGTGACGTACTCCGGGAGAGTGATGTTTTGATCGAGGATCAGTAGCGCGATGTCGTTGCCGCACACGTCGGTCGGCTGAGGGACCATGATCTGCGCGACGGTGTAAGGGGGGTTCGAGTGAACCGTTGGGCCGAAAGTGACCCAGATGTCGCTGGCCGGGAGGGTGGCGGTGAACTTCGACGTCGAGCAGTCGATCTGGATGTCGGTGAGCTGCGAAACGCAGTGTCGAGCCGTGGCGACCAGATTGGGAGCCAGGAGGACGCCGGAGCAGACAGCGATCGTCAGGCTGCGCGGGATCCGCTGCACGACCGCCACCACGAAATCGTGCGTCGTATCGTCCGTTCCCCCCTGGATCGCGCTCGCGGTGGTGGCCACCCGATCGTCCGCCGCTTCGTGAGAGGGACCCTTGCTGGCGCACCCCACGGCAAGGGCAACAACGAAACCGCTGGCCACTGCGGGCTTCTTGAGCAGCGACACCGCGCTCACTATGACACGAACTCAGCGTCCACGCGGCGCGCCAGGAGGCCAGAAAGGTGAGCGCGGTTGTAAAGTTCCTGAATTGCTTGGCGAACATCGCCGGGGGCATCGAGCGTGTCGGCGTTCGCATACATTGCGAGATAGCGATCGAGAAGTTTCTCCTCGAGCGCCACGTCGACGCGCGACTCGCGTTCCAAAAGGACACGTATCATTTCATTGCGATGTTCGAGCGCCCAGGCGATCGATGCGCGGCACAAGCGCGACACCTGACCGACTACCTCCCGGCCAAGGGCGCGTCGCACCGCGTTCGCACCGAGCGGCAGCGGCAGCCCGCCGGTAATCTCGGCCCACGCCTGACCCAGATCGCGCACCAGGATGGCCCCCTCACGCTCATAGGTCAGGCGACCCTCGTGGATCAGGAGCACCGCATCGACCTCCCGGCTGCGAAGCGCATCGAATGCACGCGAGAAGGGCGCAATCGGCACGACGACCGGGGCAAACTCCGGAAGAAGCAGGCGAAGAACCAGGTATGCCGTGGTCCGCAACCCCGGTACGCCGATGCGGGCGCCCCGTAAGGACGCGAGATCCCGCGCGCCCTCGGCCACGACGACAGGGCCGTAGCCGCGACCGACGGACATTCCGTGGGAGAGGAGCACATAGCGGTCGGAGATGGCTGGCCATCGTGCGATCGAGATGGCTACCACGTCGAGATCGCTGTCCGCGGCGCGCTGATTGAGCATCTCGGTGTCTGCGCGCTGCGCTTCGAAAACGAGCCCGTCCGTCTCGATCCTTCCGGTCAGTAGCGGCAAGAACATGAAGAGGTCGTCGCTATCGGGCGAGAACGCGAGGCGAATGGGCTTCATGCGCGTAGGATCTAGCAGGCAGAACATGGCGCGCGTGGTCGCAGTTGCAATCGTCGGCGTCGCGATTGCGCTTGCGGTGGCCCTGGGGACGAGGCTCCGGGGGGAAAACGCGCGGGCGCGATGCGGCCGCGCCTTTATGGCCCGCGGCACTCGGTGCATGGTCGCAGGCGATACCTGCCCGCCCCCGCTGCTAGCCACCCCGCACGGCTGCGACGCTCCTGAATTTCGCGTTTCCTTCCCGGATGCGTCCGTCGCCATGGGCCCGTCCGATTGGGAGGCGGAGGGACGTATCGAGACGAAAACGATCCAGGTGGGGGCGTTTCGCATCGACGCGTTCGAAACGACGCGCGGACGTTGGGATGGATTGCGCGACTTGCCCGACAGCGACTCCGCGCGCGCGGCAAGCGCCATGACGCGGGACGAGGCCGAGGCATTTTGCCAAGCTCGGGGTGGCCGCTTGCCCACCGAGGAAGAATGGATGATGGCGGCCGCGTCGGGGGCGAAACCCGCGCGTCGCTATCCCTGGGGAGATACGGGAGCGGTGTGCCGCCGCGCGGCTTGGGGTCTGGATACGGGCCCTTGCGCGCTCTCCGGCGATGGACCTGACACGGTGGGCGCGCACCCGGATGGCGATTCGCCCCTCGGCCTGCACGATCTCGCCGGCAACGTAGCCGAATGGGTGGCGCCCGACAGCGCGCACCCGGACGTGGGCATTGCCAAGGGCGGCTCATGGAAGACCGCGTTGGCAAGCGAGCTTCGCATCTGGGCGCGACTCGAGCTGTCGCCCTCCGCCCGTGATGCGCGCGTCGGCGTGCGCTGCGCTTACCCCCCTCCCCCCTGAGCGGGAGATTTCGCGCTAATCTGTCGTTGCCTCACATGACCTGCGCGGTGCTGTCCATCGGGACGGAATTGACTCGGGGCGAGCTCACCAACTCCAACGCGTCCTGGCTCAGCGCCGAGCTCACGGCCATCGGCTTCGAAGTCGTCGAGCACATCACGATCGACGACAACGGATCGCGAATCGTCTCGGCCCTCGGAAGGCTCGTCAAGAACACGCGAATCGTGGTGGCGACCGGCGGGCTCGGACCCACGACCGACGACGTGACCACCGACGCCGTCGCAAGCGCGCTAGGGGTCCGCTTGGTGCGGGACGCGGAGTCCCTCGAGCACATCCGTCGCCGATTCGAGCGAGTGGGCCGGACCATGACCCCGTCGAACGCCAAACAGGCAGACTTCCCCGAGGGGGCCGACATTCTTCCCAATGCGATCGGCACCGCGCCGGGCTTCGGCGTTCGCTTCGGCGAGTGCACCGCATATTTTCTGCCCGGGGTCCCCCGTGAGATGAAACGAATGTTCGAAGAGCAGGTCGCGCCGCGCATCCGCGCCCTTGCGCCGAACAATCACTTCCAGTCCCATTTGCGCCTCTTCGGGCTGCCCGAGAGCGTCGTCGGCGAGCGGCTTGCCGGGGTCGAAGCATCCTTTCCTGGGACGATCATCGGCTATCGGGCCCACTTTCCCGAGATCGAGGTCAAGGTGCTCGTTCGAGGCGCGTCGCTCGCGGCGGCGCGTGCAGTGTGCGAGCGAGCGACGGCCGAGGTACGCACGCGCCTGGGTACTTACGTGTTCGGTGAAGCCGACGACTCCTTCGCAGGCATCGTCGGCCGAGCTTTGCGGGCGCGCGGATGGACGCTCGCCATCGCCGAGTCGTGTACGGGTGGTCTCGTGGGACACATGATGACGCGCGAGCCCGGCGCCAGCGACTTTCTTTTGCTCGATGCCGTGACCTATGCCAATAGCTCCAAGTCTCGCCTCCTCGGGGTCAACGAAGAGACGATTCGCTGGCATGGCGCGGTGAGCTCCGAGGTGGCGGCCGCCATGGCAGACGGCGCAAAACGCGTATCGGGCGCCGACGTCGCCTTGTCCCTCACCGGGATTGCGGGCCCCAGCGGAGGCACCGAGGAGAAGCCCGTAGGGACAGTGTACATCGCGGTTGCGAGCCCGGATGCGGCCACGGAAGTCAAGCACCGTGTCTTCAGCGGCGATCGACTGCAGGTTCAGACGCTGGCAGCCTATTCGGGATTGCAAATGGTGCGCGAACTCTGCGGGTCCCGCACTCCCGACCGAGCAGGCAGTGCCGCGAGCACGGCCAATGGATGATGCGCGCAAACCCAACGGAGCGCCGGAGGCGATACGCGCGTTTTTGGCGCTCGGCCTGGACTCGACCAGTCTGAGGCGCGTCGCCCGCGTCGCGGATCGCCTCCGCATGGGAAGCGGAGCGCCGAGCGCCACGTGGGCGCCGCCCGCCCGCATGCACGTGACCCTGAAGTTCATGGGAGAGCTGCCGACTGCGACCGTCGCTCCGCTGGCTGCCGCCGTGCGCCCACTCGTAGAGGGGCGCCCGGCACCCAAGGCGATCCCCTTCCGCCTCGACGCATTCCCCACGGTGCAGCAGGCGCATGTCATCGTCCTCGAGCTGCTCGACCCGAGCGGGGAACTGTCGGAACTCGCCAAGAAGGTCGACAGAGCGGCACACGAGTGCGGCCTCGCGCGAGAGACGAAACCGTTTCGTCCTCACGTGACCCTCGCCCGCCTCAAGCGTCCCTACGACGCGCGGCGCTGGCTCCGCCCAGACTTGGCGACGATGTCTGGTGAATGCACGGTCCTCCATGTCACTTTGTTCCAGAGCCAACTCTCCAGCTCCGGTCCTTCGCACACGCCGCTGGCGCGCTTCGCATTCGCCTGAGGCCCTGAAGCGTACGCCATGCCGGAAGACTTCAAGGGGCTCTTCGACCACAAGCTGGTCTCGATAGGCGGTGCGACGGTCACCATCGGTGCGCTGCTCGTCGGTGCCGCGGTAGTGCTGGTCGCGTTCGTCGTCGCGAACCTATTGGGATTCTGGACGCAGCGATTGCTTCGGTTGCGTGGCGCGGAGCAGGGCGCCCAGTTCGCAGTGGCGAAAATCGTCCGCTACACGGTCATTGCGATTGGGCTCATCGCGGGCTTCGATACGATGGGTCTGCGGCTGGACGCGCTGCTCGCCGCGTCCGCGGTCGTCGCGGTGGGCATCGGCTTTGGCTTGCAAAACATCGCGCAAAACTTCGTGAGCGGGCTGATCCTGCTCATCGAGCGCCCGGTGCGCCACGGCGATTTCGTGAGAGTGGGCGGCACGCTCGGCACCGTGGAGGATATCGGGCTTCGCGCCACGCACATCGTCAGCCGTGACGAGGTCACCATCATCGTTCCCAACAGCGCGCTCGTGACCGCCGAGGTCATCAACCATTCGCGGCCCACGACGAGCCTGCGCATCCGAATCACCGTCGGGGTCGCCTACGGCACGGACACGGATCGGGTGAAGCGCGCCCTGCTCGACGTCGCGAAGAACGAAGAACGAGTCCTCCCAGATCCCGCGCCGGAGGTCCGCCTGGAGGACTTCGGCGACTCGTCGCTCGAATTCGCGCTCTTGTGCTGGATCGCGCATGCGAAGGACGATCTGCGCATCGGGAGCTCTTTGCGGTTCGCGATTGACGAAGCGTTCCGCCGCGAGGGGATCGAAATCCCTTTTCCGCAGCGGGACCTTCGGCTGCGGTCGTGAGGCGCCCGCCTTGCGCATGGCGGTGCGGCGAGATACGCGAGATACGCGAGATACCTGGAGAGGAATCGAATGGCCAAAGTCGGTATCGTTCAACTGCCGCCCGTGCTGCTTGACCGAGCGGGCACCCTCGCACGAGCCGTGGACGCTCTTCAGCGCGCCGCCGACGAAGGCGCAACCCTCGTTATGTTTCCGGAAACGTATGTGCCCGGCTACCCCGACTGGGTATGGCGGAGCAAACCGAGCGACTTCGGCTTGGCGGCGGCCATCCACGCGCGCCTGCTCGCCGCCGCCGTGGACTTGAGCGCCGACGATTTGGCGCCGCTTCGGCAGGCGGCCCGCCAGAGGCAAGTCACGGTCGTATGCGGGGTTCAGGAGCGTGAGGGCGAGTTCAGTCGGGCGACGCTCTACAACACGGTCGTCACCATCGGCGCCGACGGCGCCATCCTCAACCGACATCGAAAGCTCGTTCCGACCAATCCCGAGCGCATGGTGTGGGGAATGGGCGATGCGAGCGGGCTCCGCGTAGTCGATACGCCGGCGGGAAGAGTAGGCGCGCTCATTTGCTGGGAGAACTACATGCCCCTGGCCCGCTTCGCGCTCTACTCGCAAGGCGTCGAGCTGTACTTCGCTCCGACGTGGGACCACGGGGAAGGTTGGCTCGTTTCGATGCGGCACATCGCAAGAGAAGCTCGCAGCTATGTGATCTCGGGGGCAATATGCATGCAGGCGAAAGACATCCCCGCGGATTTCCCTTCGCGTGCCGAGCTGTATCCTGACGAAGAAGAGTGGCTGAACCCGGGCGACGCGGTCGTGATAGACCCGGCGGGCAAGGTGGTCGCCGGCCCCCTGCACCGTGAGCGCGGCATCCTGTACGCTGAGTGCGATCCTGGGCGGGTGGCGGTTGCACGTCGATCGATCGACGTTGCCGGCCACTACGGCCGACCCGACGTGTTTCACTTGGAGATCGATCGCACCGAGCGCAAGCCCGCGACATTCCGCGATCGGTGATCGGCCTACCATGGCGGCAGGCGTGGAATGAACCTCGGAGCCTGAGCTACTATCCCCGCCGTGCGCGCCGCGGTCGCCGTCCGCATCGACGAAGCAGACCCGCTCTCTGCGCTCGAGCTAAAAGACAGTTGGCCCATCCCGCAGCCCAAGGCGAATCAGGCGCGCATCCGCGTTGCGGCGACCACCGTCAACATGCACGACCTGTGGACG
>Ga0210409_10000994_pt1 | contig 39982 bp, 43 predicted proteins | sample IncBWH17MmetaG_FD_161649 | JGI IMG/M metagenome (GOLD analysis project Ga0210409, IMG submission 161649) | Forest soil microbial communities from Barre Woods Harvard Forest LTER site, Petersham, Massachusetts, United States - Inc-BW-H-17-M | ecosystem: Environmental > Terrestrial > Soil >... | reverse complement strand
TCGCCGCGCTAACCGCAAGGAGGCAGGCGCCCAAGGTATGACCCATGATTGGGGTGAAGTCGTAACAAGGTAGCCGTAGGAGAACCTGCGGCTGGATCACCTCCTTTCTAAAGTAGTCGTGGCTCAATCCGCTATGGTGTGCGGACTATGCCACGCAATGTAATCTGCGGTCCTCACGGGCTTAGCGGGTTACACGTTTCGAGTTTCTCGCGCTGCCCTTCTTCGGCTCCGGCTGAAGTCACGGCAGTTTCGGGCAGATTCTGGCAGATCGTGTCGAGTCAAAGAGAAAGACAAATTTATAGTTTTGCAAAGGGCCGCTGACAATTCAGCGGCCCTTTTTGTTTTCCGCGGGTTGCTTTGCCGGTGCCCCAGGCGTCGGTCTTACGTCTGGGGGTCTTTCTTTTTCTTGGCCCCTTGATCGAACGTCGAATATCCGCCGCGTGTGGTTTCTTGTCGCCTTCACGGCAACGGGTATAGCTGCACTTCCGGCATCGGAAAGTCTTTGCGGTTGTCCGTCAGCAATTCACAGCCACGCTCGATCGCTATCGCAGCCACAATCGTGTCCGCGAGAGTTAATGTGTAGCCTTTGCGCGCCCAGGCGCTCTTCAGCTTGCCTGCCAGCCGAGCGCTCGTTCCGCTGAGTTCGTACAACTCCAGGCCGCCCAGCAGTGCTTCCGTTCTTTCTTCCTCTGCCGGCCGCATCCCGGCATAGATCTCCGCGACGTTAAGTGTCGTAGTCGAGAGGGTATGTCCGCCTCGCACAAGCTCGGCAAGCCATTCGTTACGCTGGTTCCTGTGGCGAAGGACGTCAATCAGGATCGATGTATCCAGCAGCAGCTTCATTTCTTCGCACGCCGCTGCTTCCTCGTGTGCTTCTTCTCGTTTTCCAGCCGGAGCTCGCGCACAAACTCTGCCGCACCGCGACTTAGCTCGGGATGATTCTCCTCTTTCCAGGCAGGAGTATCGCTTTCCAGGAAACGCAGCAACTTCTTTCGCCGCACGGCTTCCCGGGCTGTTTCAACCAGGAATGCGCTGCGGCCCCGTGGCCCGACAATCGAATCGATTTCTTTGACCAGATCGTGGGGCAGCAGAATGTGAGCGCGTTTGGTTTTCATATACGCACACTCGGTATGTGCTTTTCAAGTGTATCACAGGCCTGTGTGCTTCCTCTGCCACAAGTTGCGTTATCCGGGGGGTGTTGCCTCCCCGCGCCCGCAGTTCGATCTTCAAAATGGCATTCACCTCGGCTGGCCACAATTCTTCGATCGTGTAAGTCCTGGCGATAGTCCTGCGTCCACGATGGTGTCCCAAACTGGACAGACTTGGCTTTACTCAAACTCCTAGACTCCTCCTGCATGGGATCTTCCTCTCTGCGGGCGCCGCCCGCATCCTCGAGATAAGGTTTCCTGCTGTTTTCCCGCCGAAAAAAAAAGGAGATCTTGCTATGCTTGGACTAATCGCAGCGGTCTTAATCATTCTCTGGTTGCTGGGGTTCCTCGCATTTCACATCAGCGCCGGCCTGATTCACATCTTGCTCGTCATTGGCCTGGTTCTGCTCGTTTTGCACTTCGTTAGCGGAAATAGAAGAACAGCATAACTTAGCCTTCCGGTGCGTGGCCTTTGCTCGCTTGACTGAGAGTGGCCTCCTAGCCATCGCCGCAAGTCGTCCCGTGCACAGGCTTGAGGTTCGCGCGGAGCGCATTGCAAACGAAACTTCTTGGGAGTAGGCTCTGACGAGCCTCACCCTTCTCATTCCCCCAGCCAATGGTTCCGTGAGGCAAGGCCCCAACTCCGGGGATGTTGGAACCACTTACCGGCAGGAGGAGGACAATTCTCATGTCCGCGGAAAACAAAGCAATCATTCGCCGGCTCTACGGAGAAGTCTGGAATGGCCGCCGGCTGGATCTCATCGGCGAAATCATTTCCCCCAGCCACGCCCTTCATGACAACAACTCGCCCGATTCTTCGATTGGCCCCGAAGCCTATAAGAGCCAGGTCGATCGATTCTTAAGCGGCTTCCCGGATCTGCACTTCTCCATCGACGACATGGTGGCGGAAGACGAAAAACTTGTGGTTTCCTGGAATATTGCAGGTACTCACAGGGGCGAGTTCATGGGGTTTCCTGCCACCAACAAAAAAATCTCCGTCGATGGGATCACCATCAACCACATCGTGAACGGAAAGATCATAGATTCCTACATCAACTGGGACGCGCTCGGGATGCTCCAGCAACTGGGCGTCGCCCCCACCCTCGGCCAACTCAAGGGCGCCACTGCTCGCTAAATCTTGATCTCCGAAAACGGCATGACCTGGGACGATCTTCCACCCCAGGTATCATTTCCAGTTTGAAACGATTTGCTTTCCACCTTCACTACTCCATGGGAGGTAGTACACCTTGGAGGCACCCGTATCTTCGATGACCCAATCCTTCTACGACATTCTGATCGAGGACGCGGACGGCAGGCATCTCTGGCTGGAGTGTCAGCAGGACCTGGAGATTGCCCGAAAGCGTCTGACGATCCTCGGCGCCCGGTATCCCGGCACCCGGCTCATCCTGTGGAATCACAAAACGCGCGCCATCCTCGCCGCGACGGAGGGCTATTAGCCGGACAGATCTATGCCATTCGGGATGTTTTGACTCTAGCTGCCGATCGCCGATTCATAGATTGAATCCTCTTGCTCGCAGAAACCGCGAGCCCGCTGCTCCGCATATTTTCGTGTCATTATATGTACGTGGCTTGCCCCGGCCCGACGACTCCTTGCCGCGAGAGGTATCCCCATGAAGGTTTCTGGTCTGGCCCTGCTCGCGTTTCTTTTCGGCTCCTTCGCTTTCTCTTATCCGAGCACGAAAACAGACGTGGTTCCTCACGCGTCGCAAGATCCAAATCTATCCTCTGGCACTTCCAAGCTCGTCTACGTAAGTGATTTCGAGTTGGATGTTGTACCCCGCCGCGCCAGGAGAGGAGCCCCGCCAGGATCACCTGTCGCGATTGCCCCAAGCGAGCCTTCAGACACCGCGCCATCTACGCCGCGCGCTGCGACTGGCTCGACGCCAGGCGATCCCTCGACCAAGTCGTCAGGCTCGCCGGCATCTTCAAAAGCACTCGACCTCGACCCCGACGATGGACCCAGCAACAGAGCGGCCGCACTTCTGAGTGCCATGTCGATCAACCTGGTAAAAATACTGGAAAAGGCTGGCTATACCGTTCGTCGCGTTCGTGGCGGAGAGACCGTTCCGCATGCTGGGCTGCGAATCCGCGGCGTGTTCGCCGAGCCCGACGAACAGAATCGCATCCGTCGTCTGCTCGTCGGAAGTGATTCAACAGCTCCCAAGATGTTGCTCTATGTGGGGGTCGATAATCTTGCGCGTCCCGACCAGCCGCTTTACGAACTGGCCAAGCCGCCGAGCAATGATACGAAACACGGGCCGGTCATCACGGTGACCTCCTATTCTCCGGTGGCGCGATTTGAGATGGACAAAAGCCCCGCTGATGACGATTTCAAAAAAATTGCCACGGAAATCGTTGCGGACTTGAACGCTCTGTTGAACTCCAATCCGACGCTGGCTTCTCAATGAGTCAATGAAAAGATAGAAGCGCCGAACGGGCAGGCGCTCATATTGACTCCACAGCAATAACCAGAAGAACAAATCCAAGACTGACCTGCGTTTTGTTCCCCTGCTCGATTCTAAGATTAAGATATGACTCAGCCTTCCAAGGGCGCTGCCGCTTTCCTGGCCCTATTCGGGTTCCCCTTCTTTGGGGTGGGACTTTTCTTTGCCTACACCCAGCTTGCCGGCCGCGGTAACACTGCAAACGGGAGCACCCTGATCGGAGTGATGCTTGGCTTGGTTTTCGCATTCATCGGCGGCGGGCTGATCTACGCCGCGATTGGAGGCTACAGGCTGCTCAAGAAGCAGGCCGCCATCGAAGAATCCCAACCACTCTCTCCCTGGCTCTGGCGGACGGATTGGGCCAGCCGCCGGGCGGAAAGCTCAAATAAGAAAAGCGAGCTCACCTACTGGGTGATCGCCATTCTTTGCAACATGATTACCCTTCCTTTTCTCTTCGGAATGGTTCCGAAGATGGCGCGCAGCAGCGACCCGCGCGTATTTATCCTGCTTGGCTTCAATCTGCTTGGTGCCATTCTGATCGCCAATGCCATGCGCGCGACGATTCGTCACCGGCGCTTCGGCAATACCTATTTCGAATTCAATACGCTTCCTTTTTCTCCGGGCGACCACGTCAGTGGAAGAATTCATCTAAAACTCGAGACCCAGGCGCAGCACGGGATCGACTTGCGCCTGTCCTGCGTTCGCAGAGTCGTCACTGGCGCGGGTAACAGTCGCACCACACAGGAAGCCGTTCTCTGGCAGGCCGAGCAGAATGTTCCCTCGGGAGCGGTAGGTCCCGGACCGCTCGGACGCATGATTCCTGTGGACTTCGAGATTCCCCCAGAGAGTCTCGTGACCTACCACGATAATCCGAGCGATCAGGTTCTCTGGCTGCTCCACGCGCAAGCGGACGTGCCCGGCGTGGACTACAAGGATGATTTCGAATTGCCCGTCTTTCGGACCGCATCCTCGCCGGAGCCGGCGCGAGATTCGCAATCTCCAGGCTTTTCCGGATCGGACGCCTATGGATTTGCAACGGCGCCCGGTGCATCGGATTCCACTGCCGTTCCACAGCCGGCGCACACAAAAGTGATCGTCTCGATGCAGTCGGGTGGAACTGAATTTTTCTTTCCAGCGTTTCGCAATCCGGGCCGCGCCCTCGGACTTTTTGCCTTCACTTTGATCTGGAGCGCAGTGGTTTTCGGGATCTCGCGTTCGCACGCTCCTTCATTCTTCTTCATCGTTTTTGGTTTGTTCGATCTGCTCCTCATCTACGGCGTTTTCCACGTCACGCTCGGAAGCGCCCGCATCACAGTGGCCAACGGCGAAATCCAGTCGCGCAGAGGCATGCTCGGTCTCGGTTCTACTGGGCGAGTCCCCTTTTCTGAAGTTGCTACCATCCTGCCAGTCGTCAGCATGCAGCAGAGCGGCAGCACGGGAAGCGCGCTCTACGCCATCCGCCTGCGGACAAAGAATGACCGCAAAATCACACTTGCCGATGAAATCGACAGCCGACAGGAAGCTCGCTGGATCGTTTCGCAGATTGAATCGCTTGCCGGGCTGAAATTAGACACGCATGTCGAAGTAGTCTTGCCGCTCGGTGTGTCGTCCCAGGCGATGCAACCGGCATTCGGTACCGCGGCTTCCAGACCGCAGCCACGCCAGTCCGCGGCCGCCTCCATCGCCATTTTCATCGTGATGGCCATGGGCATCTTCGGATGGGTCTCCTGGCGGAGCTTTGCGGGTTCTTCGCATGTGCGCAGCGCCCGGGCGGCAGCGGCCGCGCGCCCCAATCCCGTCTCGCGCCGCGTTTTCTCCGCATCCATGACGGACGCGGATGTCGAACGCGTTCGGGCCTTGCCCGCGCAAGATCAGGCGGAAGAACTTCTGGAACGCGCGATCGGCCACGACGAACGGGCGCTCGAGCTCTTCGATCAGCAAGTCGAAAGCTGGATCGGCCACATTCGACTGACTGATCGCATGCGGCAACTGGAACGGCGTTCCGAATATTCCAAGGACCTCCGCGTACGCTACGCCAACGCCGACATTAATCTTGCGCTGGACGGCTGGCAGAAGAACGCTCGTGCAGCCGATCTGCTGATCGAACGCGCGCGCACAGACATTCAATATCGGGCGGCTGCCGTTTGTTTTCTCGGCATGCTCGCCGGGCGCGGCGTGAATTATAACCGCATCCATGGCGTGCTTCTCGACTACGCTAGGAACGACAAAGACCCCACAGTTAGGCTGTGGGCCGTCGAAGGCATGCGCTACCTCGGCAAAGACGAAGTTCTCGATGAGTTGTTCACCGCCTTCACCGAGGATCCGTCCAACAGTGTCCGCGATCGCGCCGGTTGCAATATTGCCGATTGTGGCAATTTCATGCGCAAGCAGCGCATGAGGATGGTTCCCAGGTTGATCGATCTGGCCATGAATCCCCGAACGGCTCCGCAGATGCGCAACTGGTGTTTTCTCGCCTTGCAGGAAATCACCGATGAGAATTTGCCTGCCGACGCGGTCGTCTGGAGCCGCTGGTATCGGGACCATGGCGACGAAAAAATGACGGAGTTCGAGCGTCTCGATTGGTGGCAAGTTCGCGGCGACGAATAGCCCCGCTCCAATCCCAACCCTCGCAGCAAGACGAAGCCCCCAAAAACGGATGGACAGCAACTCTTCGCGGGATAGAATGCTCCCGCGCCTGGAGAGGGGCACGAATGATGTCTGCTGCAAACGACGAGCCCATTCGAATCGGAGTCGATCTTGGCGGCACCAAGATCGAATTCGTCGCGCTCGATCGCGACGGCGCCGAACTGCACCGTCATCGTATTGCGACACCCCGTTTTGACTATCAAGGAACCGTGCGCGCCGTTGCGGATGCTGTGGAAGCAATTGAGAAGGAACTCGGACGGAGTGCCACCGTCGGTATGGGCATTCCCGGAACCATCTCCACAAAAACCGGCATGGTAAAAAATGCCAACTCAACCTGGCTGAATGGAACTCCCTTTGACAAAGATTTGAGCCGCGCGCTCGCGCGCGAAGTGCGCTGTGCGAATGACGCGAACTGTCTGGCAGTGTCCGAAGCGACGGACGGAGCGGGCGCAGGCAAGCACGTCGTTTTCGCGGTCATTCTCGGGACCGGCTGCGGCGGAGGAATCGCTGTCGATGGCCGCGTCCACAGCGGTTCGAACGGTGTCGCCGGCGAGTGGGGACACAACACTCTCCCGTGGATGCGCGCGGAAGAATACCCCGGCCCCGCCTGCTATTGTGGGCGAAACGGCTGCATCGAAACTTGGATATCAGGAACCGGGCTGGAAGCCGACTATCAGCGCGCGACGGGTGCCTCGCTCAAGGGCCCTGAAATTTTCTCGCGCACCGCCGCGGGAGAGTCCGCTGCACTCGCGGCGCTCGATCGATTCGAGGATCGCGTCACTCGGGGGCTGGCACAAGTCATCAATCTTCTAGATCCAGACGTCATTGTCATGGGGGGCGGCGCATCGCGAATTCCGCGCCTTTACCAGAATGTGCCCGCCCGGCTAAAGGAGTACGTTTTCGGCAAGGAAGCCGACACGCCTCTTCTTCCCGCAAAGCACGGCGATGCCAGCGGCGTCCGCGGAGCGGCGTGGCTCTGGCCACTCGGGTAAAGATGCCCGCATCCTGTAAACAATCGAAAGCCCCGCCGTTTGCTTTGCAGACGGCGAGGTTTTTGTGGAACCAGTGAAAACTGCAATCAACTCTGCCCGGCGGCTTTAGCCATCTTCGCCGTCCACTCCTCGGAGCGGCGCTGCATCTCCGCCGGAGCGACGTCTTCCACGTGTTGCGCCAGGCCCCACTGATGCCCGAAAGGGTCGGTGATTTTGCCGTAGCGGTCGCCCCAGAATTGGTCCGCGAGCGGCATGTCTACCTTTGCGCCGGCGCTGACCGCGCGGTTAAACACTGCATCCACATTATCCATGTACATGAACATCGCAACGGCATTCATCGTGCCGGGGGATGGCGCGCGGCTCATTCCGTGGAATTCGTCGGCAAGCATGATCCGAGAGTCGCCGATTTGAATTTCGGCGTGCATGATCGCGCCGCCCGGTCCTGGCATGCGCATGATTTCCTTTGCACCAAATACTGATTTGTAAAACTCGATCGCCTGGGCCGTATTCTTGCAAGTCAGCCCCGGCGTAATGGTGTGATATCCCTCGGGGATAGCACGGACAGGATTCGACATGTTGGCCTCCTAGTTGGCTTAGACGTGCGCGCACTGAAAACGGGGGGAGAATCCGGTAGCGCCGTGCGCGTAAAGGTGTAAATACTCCTGTGCAAAGCGCATGTCAACAAGCAGTTGTTCACAATGCCGTGAGCTGCCCGTACGGGGAGTGGTTGCCAGGGGCGCACTCCGCGGACGGTGGCGAGTTCACTGGCGACGCAGGACGTGCGCCAGCAGCGAAATCGCGAACAGGATGATGAAAAGGAAGAACAACAACTTAGCGATTCCCGCGGCGGCTACTGCAATCCCCGTAAAGCCGAAGACCGCTGCGATCAGCGCCACGATGAAAAAGCCCAATGCATAGCGAAGCATAGACCCCTCCTTTCTGATTTGCCCTCGTGCCAGGGGTCAACTAGGAGCTCAACGCATTCCTTTTCGTGCCGGCCATCAGCAGCACCACGCCGCCAACCAGCGCGATTCCTCCGAGAATTGGTGGAAGGGGAATCGTTTGCTTCTCTTCCTTGGTCGCTTGAATGGGTCCGATGTCCACGACTTTTTTGTGCGTCGTGTAGGTGATTCCCTGGTACGCCAGAGAAAGAACTCCCAGCACCAGCAGAGCAAGTCCGACAAGTGTGGCTGTTTTCATGTCATCTGCTCCCTTCGGAAATTCCAAATTTCAGACAAGAATCAACCATCGTTCCTGGAGCGGCCGCGACAACAAACCGGGCCGCTCCCGATCAGCGATGTTCGTGTGCTTTGGTGAGCTGAACGATAGCGTGAAAAGCCAATCGCCTATGATTGATGCGCGGCGCGCTTCAGCTCTTTCTCTTTTGGCTGGAGCGAATCCGCAAATTCATCGACCTGCTTTGCGGCCTCTTCTTTGGCGATGCCATACCGCACTTCCAGCCGGCCGATTAGCTGGTCGCGCTTCCCGGCGATCATTTCCAGATCATCATCCGTGAGGTTGCCCCACTTTTCGCGAAGCTGCCCTTTCATCTGCTTCCATTTCCCTTCGATCAGATTCCAGTTCATATGTCCCCCTGTTTTTAGCTGCACGATTTTTGTGCTCACGCGATTCGGAACGGCTTCGCTTCATCGCGTTCGAAGCCAAGCGAGGCTCACTCCGTTGTGAGCCCCGCCGATTTTCATTCTTAAAACACGCGGGAAGAGGAGCAACATCGCGGCCACAATAAAGACTATTTGTGAAGTTATGGCGGATCAGCGACTTACGAGTGCCGTTCTCTAAAGTGAGACAAAAAATGCTGGTACTAGCCCCAGTAACTTGCACGCGCCCGGTGTTTTTTCTCCATTGCGTTCGCGCGCTCGTCGCAAGTTCCCTCGATCCACAGCTCTTCGACGAACCTGTTTTCCAAATTTCAAACTTTGCGCCGCGCGCAAATAAATGTCGCGGTGAATTCCTTGCGCGCCAACCGGTTGACGCAAATTTTTTCGAGAGGGAAAATGGACGCCGGTGCGGTACGAGAGGATAGCCCCATGGCTTACGATTTCCTCGTTGAAACCTATGAGACCGAGCGCATCAAAGTGGTCAGCGTCTGGAGCGAGTTTCGCGACGAAGATCTCCCCGCACGCCCCCGCGCTGGCGACCCCCGCGGCCGCAGCGTTCACGAACAGATGGTCCATCAGTGCGTCAGTGAAGATCTTTGGTTTCGAACGATGCTGGGGATCGACGTCGGTGCGCCGCCCCTCCCAACCCCCGAAACTCGGCTGGAGTTCATCAAGCGCTACGCGGCCGACTGTGCGAAGCGGCTGGAAGTGCTGCGCACGAAGGATAATTCATGGTGGGAAGCAGAAACGAAGTTTTTTGACGTGCAGCGGTCTCACGCCTGGGTGATGGTGCGAAGAATCGCGCACACCGCTCATCATCGCGGCCAGCAAATGGCCATTCTGCGTATGCTGGGGCGCGACCTCCACAGCAACTACGGTCCCACGGCGGACACCGGAGGCCTTATGCAAAACCATGCACCGACGATCTACACGTATCCCAGCTTGCAAGCATTGCTTGAGGGTGAATCGCGCCACGGCGCAAAAACACCCCTTCCGGGCGCCGGCGGCAAAGCCGTGACCGAGCGCCCGGATAGCAACAAATAAGCGGAAAAATTACGCCGCGATTATTCGGGCTTGCTTATCGCGCCGCAAGCGATCCGCGGTGGAGCCGCGGAGCCGGTTCCGCCGGCGACCGCGTGAATCACAATCGCCGTGCCGCCATTGCTGAAGACCGAGTGATCATCCGTGCCCAGAGTCACGTTCGGCGCGATGGTGCTCGCATGGGCCGTGCCATCCGCACCCACCACCAGCGAAAAGTCCGGGATATCGCCCGCAGGCATCCCTTCATGGGTATGCTCGCCGCCACCGGCAAAGTGCGGTCCCGCCGACTTAAAGTCCGGTGGTTCGCATTTCGCAAACTGGTGAATATGCAGCGAATGTTCACCTGGGGGAAGGTTTTTGATATCCAGAGTGATCTTCACGCCCTTAGGGGCAGGCGTCAGGACCGCGGTGCCCACCACCTGGCCTTGCGCGTTTTTGATCTCCACGGTAACGGGCTTTGGCACGGCATTGGCCCGGCTTTCCTGCACCAGCACCGCACCTGCTGCCGACAAAAACAGAGCAGCACAAACGAGAGCTCTCATAACGGTTCGCCTCCCGGCTCATTCTGATCTAGGATTTTGGACCCTCTCGGAAAAACGTCCCGTTTCAATCTAGCTCAACTTGTAAAATGGCGATACAGGATTTCCTCAAACAGCAGCCACCACACTCCCAGAGTAGAAAGTTACAAAAGAAACATCTTCTGAGCAGGGATTTCCCCGAGCTTGAGCGCATCGAGCCCTAAAACGAATTCCGCTTGCTACGGGTGATAAAGAGCAGGGAAAACCCTCTTGAGGTTTTCCAGTTTGGGCAGGTCGTTGTACACAATGTAGGGATTGTTTGGATTGTTCTTCAAATAGTCTTGATGGTAGTCCTCCGCTGGATAAAAAACTTGAAAAGGCTCCACCTTCGTCACCAGCGGTCTCGAATACACTTTGGCGGCCTCGAGTTGCGCAATGTACGCTTGCGCGATGCTCTTCTGTTCCTCGTTGGTGAAAAAAATCACCGACCGGTATTGACTGCCGGTATCCGGTCCCTGGCGGTTCCACTGCGTAGGGTCGTGCGCCACGGAAAAATAAACCATCAGCAGCTGCCCGTAGGTGACCTGCGACGGGTCAAATTTAATGCTCACAGTCTCGGCGTGCCCCGTCACGCCCATGCTAACGCTTTCGTAGGACGGTGACTTAACGTGGCCTCCAGCATATCCCGAAGTTGCCGACGACACTCCCTTGACGTGTTCGAATACTGCCTGGATGCCCCAGAAGCATCCGCCCGCAAAGAGCGCCGTTTGCTGGCTCTTTGCCGCCGCCAGGGGCGCATCCACCGCCGGCGCGGGGAAAGGCATTTTCGGCGCTTCCGGTGGCCGTGAACCCAATGCCCGCACCGCGGTCCAGGCCACCAGGCCAGCAATCAAAACAATGGCAATGCCGCGACCAATATAAGGGCTTTTCATCGTCCAACTCCCGTACCAGCTAATCCTAGTCTACGCTTTCGCTGACCGTTTGGATGCCGCTACGCGGCTGTCGGATGGAACAAAATCTTTACCGTTCCCTAGGTTCGGCTTCGAACCAGGGTTACATCTGGTGAGCTGCCAGCAGTTGGGACTCAGTCTAACCACCCACCAAGAAGCGCTAATTCACCGTCAGCGTAAGTTGAATCGGCGGCAATTGCAACGGCTGCCCCGTCGCAGACATCGCCGTTGGTGTAATAACAATCGTCGAGGTTCCCGCCGGCGTGATGACTGGCGGCGGCGTAACGAGCACGCCGGAGCTACCCCCGCCACAACCTCCCAGACTCGCAGCCGCGCACGTAACCATCACGACCAACACACCATTCGCGCCGCCAGCTGATATTGCGCGCGTACCGGGATCGAGCAGAGCAGCAGGAGGACGAATAGCACCGTGTGGCGCAGCGCATTCGAATGCCTGGGGCTGCGTGTGTACCTCGCCAGCCATGCCAGAGGATGGATCTCGTTTGCCGTGGCCATGGGTCTTCCTCGGCCGTTTGTTCTGCAGCGCTTCTTAGGCTCCGAGAGGGAAACGGTGCCGCGCTCACGGTTGCGCCGCAATGCGCTCGCGTCAATGAAAATTATCGAATCAGATATCTACAGGTATAGTTTACATGAAGAAGAAGCCGCGCGCTCCCTGGTCACCGGTGGACGGTCGCCGACGAAATTTTTGCTCGGACGCCATTTTTCGGCTAAGCTGCGTCCTTATGCAACCCGTCCAACTCGATCTGGAACGACTCCCTGAATCCGGCCCCGACCGCCTTGTCTCCCGCCTTACCGGCAAACTGAGCATCGAAACCGTCCACAATTTCATTCAAACCTTGCGCCCCGAACCCGCCGCCCAGCTCATCCTCGATATGAGCGGCGTCTCCTTTCTGGACTCCGCAGGAGTCGGCGCCCTGGTCCAGCTTTATGTGCACCGCCGCAACGCCGGCAAACGGTTTGCCCTCGCCGCCCTCACTCAGCAGGGCAACGCCGTCATCCAGGTCGCCGGCCTCGCCAAACTCCTCCCCATCCACCCCTCCGTCCACGAAGCCCTCGCCCAAAACTAGGATCGTTAAAGCTTGAACCCATGGCATGACCCTGGGCGAGGATCGAGAGCCAGACAAGAGAAGAACAGCTCGCCCATTCGCGAACCGAATCGGCAGGGCACCTCCTCATCTTCCGTCAGGATGGATTACGGAAGTGGAATCCTCTTCCCGTGCTGTGCCTCCAAAAAGAACCTCAGAGTGAATTCAGTGGTCCACCTGCCGTCGGGAAGCAAGGATTATGATCTGGACCTGGTTCAAAGACGACTGGCTCGTAACTCCTCAGGCTGTCAAACTTTTCGCGGTATCGTCGTTCCTCGTGCTCGCTTTAACTCCCGGTATTTCTCGGCAAGGTTGATACGGCACGTATGTCTTTCTGGGCCCGGCTTCCGTGGGGAATCTTGGGGATTTCGGGACCAATCGCACTGTTTTTCCTGTGGTTTGGCATGTGGCGATACTGGGTCCGAATCGATCGCTCCGTGGCATGGGCAAAGCGGATGTGGTTCGTTGTACTGCTAGTTGGCTTTTGGTGGGGAAGTTGCCTGTACTGCTTTTTCGTGTACCTTTCTCAAGTATATAGGAGAGCAAGGGTCGAGGCTTAAGAACTATGTTTCGCCGGATTCTTTTGGCTGGCTGGGTGTTCATTTTCGGAAGCGTGGCCCTCATGGGGCTCTTCCCAAAGCTCGCGACCCGGGCTCCGCGTCCAGGATTCCTGTTCATTTTTCTCATTACCTTCGCCCTCGTCTCGCTCGGCTGGGCGGTCTTCTCGCTCTACCGTAAAGGCATGAAACGCGCCGATAAATAGTCGGCGCGTGGGCCGGTGGAGTACACATAAGGTGGTGAGACGATTTTGATGGTGCTGCGCCCTCGGTATTAGACGGCAGGTTCTTGATTCTTCCTCGATCTTCTTCCTACTCAGCGACACATGAAGCGCCTGGGCGTTTCCTCGGCGCTGCTATACTCACGTTTATGAAAGACAATCCTCGATTTACCGCTTCCGATCCGCAGTATGAAAGCCGCATCCGCGACAGTTTCGCGCGCCAGGGATTGATGAAACACCTGGGAGCGGAGCTCGCCGAATTGGGCCCCGGCCACATCACCATCCAGGTTCCGTTTCGCGCCGAAGTGACCCAGCAGCACGGCTACTTTCACGCTGGCGTTTCCGGAGCCATCGCCGACAGCGCCTGCGGCTACTCGGCGTATACGCTGATGCCCGCGGGTTCCTCCGTTCTCACCGTGGAATACAAAATGAATCTGCTCGCCCCTGCAGACGGAGAAAAGCTGCTCGCCTGCGCCCGGGTGCTCCGCTCTGGCAAAACGCTCAAAATCTGCGCCGCCGATGTCTACGTCCACAAGAACGGCCAGGAAGTCCACTGCGCCACCATGCTCGCAACCACCATGTGCCTTCCCGGAAAATCTGATCGTCCTAGGTGAACTAATCTTTTTGTTGCATCGGAGCAATTCCTCTGTGCCCCGCCCTTTATGTGCGTTTTCTGCATCCCGGACGCATCTGCGGGACGCGCCCGCCAGGCAGTCCTTCTAACCCCTTCAATACCCTCCCATCCCACCCAGCTACTCTCTCGCCAACAGTCCGCTCCCCTAAGTCCTTTAGCGGCAACACTTACTCTTGCACTCTTCTAGCCTTCGACCCTTGCACTAGGTTCGTACGTTCCAACGCTCTTTTGTCTCTCTTCGCACCAGGAGTGTTTCACAACTCTTTTCCAATCAGGATCTTCCGCACTCTTTCTCAAGACTGCCGGGGTGTTACTACCCCCCTCCCGCAACTCCTTTCCTTATCACATCCTTACAAATGCCCGGGGGTGTGGAGTTAGAGGTCTCGGACTTCACGAGGTCAAACTTAACTGGGGGTCCAATTGGGGTGAGCGCTGAAGAGCCCATCGACGATTCCGATGTGGTAGCAAACGAAGACCCCGAATGCCAGGCTGAGCAGCCCGGACGCGGTGACGAGTCCCCGATTCAGCCAGGCGAATTTGCAACCCGCAAAGGAGAAAGGCAGCGCCAGCACCGCGGTGATCAACGTCATCCCAGCGATTGTGCCGACGCCAAAAACCAGGAGATAGAGCACCGCCCACTTCGGCTGGTGAATCGTACTCAACACCAGCAAAGCCACCGCCGCGGAACCCGCAAGCCCGTGAACGACGCCCACAAGCAGCGGCCGCAATGCATGAAAAATTCCCAGATGTCTGAAAGGTCCAGTCATCCATCCCGGTGTCGCGAGGCTATCGCCATGGTGCTCCTCCGCAGGGGAGTGCGAGTGCCAGTGAAAATGGACCTTGGAGTCATGCTCGTGAACGTGCGCATGCTCCCCCGTAACTCGCGGATGAGCCAGAGAGAATTTTTCGCTGATCCATTTCATCGCGCCAGAAAGATTCAGCACGCCGAGCAAAATCAGCATCAGGCCCACGGAAAATTCCATCGTCAGGCCGACGCGGGGAGGAATTGCCAGTCCAAACAAAATGATGGTCGCTCCCACCGCCACAATCGTCAGCGTGTGCCCGCAGCCCCAAAGAATGCCGATCAGTCCTGCTTTGGCAATCGAACGCTCGCGGCTCACAATCGTAGACACCGCAATCACGTGATCCGGGTCGGTGGCATGCCGCATCCCCAGGAAAAATCCGATCGCCAGAATTGCCAGTCCGCTCGTCAAGCGCGCACCTTCACAAAGAAAAAGGAGCTGTCCGCGGACAGCATATCTGACCTGGAAAAATCTTGCTTGAAAAATTGGAGGAAGCGAGGTCCTACTCTTCGCGAAGGATGCGCATCAGTTCTGCCGCCGCATGCGGCAACCGCGCCCCGCGCCGTGAAACCAGATACACGTGCCGCGGCATGTTGAGCTGCCGCACTTTTACTTCTTTCATCCAGCCGTGCTCGATTTCCCATTGCACGCACATGCGCGGCACGATGGCCACCCCCATGCCCATCTGCACGAAGCGCTTGATGCTTTCAATCGTCGGCATTTCAATGGGCATTTTCAGCGCCGTGCGGTTGCGCGCGAACAGTTCGATCACCCGCCGACGGAAGGGCGATTCGACGATATGCGCGATGAAGTTTTCGTCTCCGAGCTCCGCGACATCCACTTCACGCTTCTTTGCCAGCGCGTGCTTGGGAGGCACAACCAGCGTCAGTTCGTCTTTTAATATTTCGGTAGCCTGGAGCTGCTCGTCGCGCGGCACGAAAGAAATCGCGCCCAGGTCGAGCCGGTAGTTCAACACTTCGTGCGGGATGTCCCGCGAGAACATGCGGTGAACTCGTATTTGCACCCCCGGATGTTTTTCGCGGAACTTGCCGAGCGCCGGGAGCAGCGCATGAATTGAACTCTCGTTCACTCCGAGCGAAAGTTCGCCGCGCTTCAATCCTTCCAGTTCGGTGAGGCCTTTTTTGACCTCGTCGCGCAGGTTGATCAGCCGTTCGGCATAGTCTTTCAGGAGCGTTCCGGCATCGGTGAGCCGCACAGGGCGCGCGCCGCGCACGAACAGAGGCTGCCCCAGTGAGTCCTCCAGCTTGCGGATGGCCAGGCTGATAGCCGGCTGGGTGCGATAAAGGCGCTCCCCGGCCCGCGAAAAGCTGCCCTCCTTCGCAACCATCAGAAATACTTGCAGTTCACCAAGATCCACGGACCCCCCCTGCCGGGCTAGTATAAGGCAGGATTATCAAAAGTAGAATAAAGATAAATTGGACCGCAGGGCTCCTCCCATGCGTTACTAGAGCATGGGAGACTCTATGGACGTCGTACGCATTTTTGACACTACGCTCCGTGACGGCGAGCAGTCGCCGGGCTTCTCGATGAAAACCGAAGAGAAGATTCGCCTGGCGCGGCAGCTTGCCGCACTAAATGTGGACGTCATAGAAGCGGGATTCCCGATTGCCTCGCGCGGCGACCTCGAAGCGGTACAAAAAGTTTCGCAAGAGATCCGCACCGTGCCGATCGCGGCACTCGCGCGCGCAAAAAAACAGGACGTCGATGCGGCGATCGAAGCGTTGAAACCCGCGGCCATGCCGCGCCTCCACGTTTTCCTCGCGACTTCGGATTTGCATCTTCAAGTGAAACTGAACATCACGCGCGAGCAGGCGCTCGAAGCCATCGGCGCGATGATCCGCTACGGGCGGCAGCATGTGGGCGAAGTGGAATTCTCCGCCGAGGATGCTGGACGCACAGACATCGATTTTCTCTGTCAGGTTTGCCGCGTGGCTGTGGACGCGGGCGCGACGGTCCTGAATCTGCCGGATACAGTGGGATACGCCGTGCCGGAAGAATACGGCGCAATGTTCACCAAAGTCCGCGAGTTTCTCGGTGATCGGCAGGGCATCACGCTAAGCGCGCACTGCCATGACGATCTGGGAATGGCGGTGGCCAATTCGCTGGCGGCGATTCGCGCAGGCGTGCGCCAAATCGAATGCACCATCAACGGAATCGGTGAGCGTGCCGGTAACGCGGCGCTCGAAGAGGTTGTGGTAGCGCTGGCGGTGCGCAAGGAAAGTTTTAATGTGACGACGGGAATCCGGCTGGAAGAGCTTTTTCGAACAAGCCGCATGCTGACGGAAATTACGGGAGCACAAGTCGCTCCCAACAAAGCCATCATTGGAGCAAATGCGTTTGCGCATGAAGCTGGGATTCATCAAGACGGAATCATCAAGAACCCGCTGACCTACGAAATTATTTCGCCGCAAACGGTGGGCGTTCCGGCGCGGTCACTGGTTCTTGGAAAACACTCTGGTCGCAACGCGCTGCGGCTGACGCTACGCGACCTGGGCTACGAAGCGAGCGATACGGAGCTTGCGGAAGTTTACAGGCGGGTGACGGCTCTGGCGGATCAAGCCAAGCTGGTGCGCCCGCGTGACATCGTTGCGATCGCGCATGAAGTGATTCGACGACGGCCCGCGGCGGTGGCCGCGGAATCGACGTCCGCCGCCTGATCTCTCTGCCGCTGAAGAAATTGCGACGGCGGAAATAGACAGCGCTGAAGATTTCTTAGCGGGTACGAATTGCAAAGTTTTTGTTTACTCGGGGATTTTTATGAAGAAGACCATCGTCCTGCTGCCGGGAGACGGCATCGGCCCGGAAGTGACACGGGCCGCGACAACTGTTTTGCGCGAGACGGCTCACGAATTTAATCACGAATTCGAATTCAGCGAGCTTCCGGTCGGCGGCATCGCCATTGATTCCACGGGTACGCCACTCCCCAACGAGACACTAGACGCTTGCCGCAAAGCTGATGCCGTTTTCCTCGGCGCAGTCGGCGGCCCGAAGTGGGATGCGCTGCCCGTCGGGAAGCGCCCGGAGAGCGGACTCCTGGGGTTGCGCAAGGGCCTGGGACTTTACGTCAATGTGCGTCCAATCAAATTGCTGGATCCGCTCCGCGGAATTTCTCCACTGAAATCGGACCGGCTCGGTGATCTGGATTTTGAAATTGTGCGCGAGCTTGCGGGCGGAATGTATTTCGGGGAGCGCGGCAATACCACGGAAAAGGGCGTGGAGCGGGCCTGGGACACGGAATCTTACTCGACGCCGGAAATCGAGCGCATCGCGACGTTTGCTTTCACGCGCGCGGAAAATCGCTCGCGGCGCCTCTGCTCCGTGGACAAGGCCAATGTGTTGACGAGCTCGGAGCTCTGGCGCCGAACCGTCACGGCGATGGGCGCGGTGTATCCCTCGGTGAAGCTCGAGCATATGTATGCGGACAATGCCGCCATGCAGTTGACGCTGCGTCCGTCGCAGTTTGACGTGATGCTCAGCACCAACATGTTTGGAGATATTCTCAGCGATGCCGCGGCTGCACTCGTCGGTTCGATCGGGCTCATTCCGTCCGCGAGTTTCGGCTCCAGCGCGCCGCTCTTTGAGCCCATTCACGGCTCGGCGCCGTCTCTGGCCGGAACCGACTCCGCCAATCCCATCGGCTCGATTCTGAGCGCGACGATGATGCTGCGCGACGCTTTCGGCCTTTCATTGGAAGCAGACTGGGTGGAACAATCGCTCCAGCGCGTCCTCGCCGGTGGCTATCGCACGCCGGACATTACGGAGCCAGGCGCCCGCGCCGTGGGCGGCTCGGTTTTCACCGAAATCCTCCGCGAAGAAATGCAGCGAACGCTCGAGCACGCTGAGCGTTACGGCTGGGGGGTTTAAGCCGGCGCGGTTGCCGGCGATGTACCGGACTTTACTTATGGCCCATAGGCGGTCTCATGGGGACTTGGCACTCACGATATTCGGCCTGCTGCTTCACTCTTGTGCCTATATCGCGGCATTCACACTGCTGACCTTGCCGCTCACAGCTCAGGAGCCACGCAAGCAGCCAGATTCATTAAACCAACCAAACCTCAGTGTTGATGACTGTCGAAAGCTCGTACTGGAAGCATCGCAGGAACAGGGTTCAACAAAGTTGCCAGGATTCGGAATCGAGAATTCCCAAGACTCTTATTTTCCAGAATTCTACTTTTTTGATGCACTCTGGAACAATCCCGATGGGAGTGTTGTAATCGGCCATTTCACGGTGGATCCCCAGACCGCGGATGTTTGGGATGCTGTCGTGTGCCGACGCTACCACACGACGGCTCTTAGTAGGCTCCAGCGTTCGATGCGCCAGCGCATCGGATTGACTAATACCCGTTACAATCAAATCCGCAGGTCCGGACCAATGTGCTAGAGCGCTCTGAAGGCGGCGGGTTGCCTTGCGGGAAGCCGCTGAGAATGCTACTTTTACACTTTCCCAAGTAGCCTGCGCGGCTAGAGTCGGAGACCAAGCGGTTGTTCGAACGCGGGCGCAGGCATGGAATCCATGCCATACCAGGTTGACCGAAGGGTGCGAAACATCATTACTGATCGCAAGATTCTCGAAATTTGTTCGCGGCGCATTGGGCGCCGATAGTCATACACCGGCCATGGCACTCTCCAGCTCCAATTCGAAGCGTGTTTCGGACTCTATGCAGAGCCGCGCGACTACTTACTGGAGGGTTGAAGGCTCGTTGCTGGAACTTGGCGCGATGCGCCCCGTCGGTTTTTTCACCTGGAATTCGCAGAGTTTTTCGGAGCGCTGGGCGCGGCGCGCGGGCATGGCGGGTATGGCGCTGGCGCGGCCTTTCGCGTATGCCGCGAACCGCACGTTTGCTACCAGATTCTTGCACACACTGTTGCGCGGAGTCAGCCGCGACCGTCTCGATCTTCTTGGGGAAGAATATTTTCACTACGTTTTGAAGCCGCAGTTGCGCAGTGAAGCTGCCGGGAAACTGATCGAAGCGGTTCGCGGCGGGGAACGCATCGTTCTAGTCGGGCAGCTCCTCGAAAACATCCTGCGTCCGCTGGCGCATCATTTTGGAGTTGAGTCGTTCATCTCCAACCGACTGGAATTTCGCGATGGAAAAGCGACGGGCCGTTTGCTTGACCCGATCGTGCGTCCGCGCGGGCCTTTCGCGTGGATAGCGAGCGGCTCAACGGACGGGCGCGTTTCCCGTGAAAAACTTCTGAGCCAGCTTGGCTGGGTGGACAAGCCCGCGCAGCTTGAGAGTTCCGTGCAGACAACCGCCAGGCCGTCGGCTCCCGCAGGCAAGCCGGTCGCGGTTTTCGGGGAATCGCCGAAGGTCGACCGCCTTTCGGTGCGTGAAACTCTTGCGAAGCGACACCTTATGCTGATCGGTGTGACTGGATTTATCGGCAAGGTGTGGCTGATTGATTTACTCGAATCCATTCCCGACATCGGCAAGATTACACTGCTGATCCGGCGCAACCGAACGACTTCCGCGCAGCGGCGTTTCGAAAAAATTGTAGAAGACTCGCCGACATTTGACACGTTGCAGGAGCGCCACGGGCGGAAACTGGGCGCGTTTCTGAAGGAAAAAGTTGAGGTGGTGGAAGGCGACGTGAGCTTGCCGGGTCTAGGACTCGACGAGGCAACACAAGCACGGCTGGCTAAATCACTCGACGTGATCGCGAACAGCGCGGGCTTGACGGACTTCAATCCCGATTTGCGCGACGCGGTTTCCTCCAACGTGGATTCCGCGCTGCACCTGCTGGATTTTCTTCGGAAGTGCGACCATGCCGGACTGATGCACCTTTCCACTTGTTATGTGGTGGGCATGCGCGACGGCCGAGTGACGGAAGAATTGCAGAAGAACTACAGCCCCACAAACGGCGCAGATTTTGATGCCGAGCGCGAAGTCGAATCTCTGCGGGAGACTATCCGGCGCATCGAAGCCCGAGCCGAAAGCCCGGAACTCTCGAAGGCACTTCGCCGACAGGCGCTGGGACGCGGCGGTGACGAGAAATCCGCGCCAGCAGCGGAGCTCGACGGCGTTTTGAAACGCAATCGCGCGCGCTGGGCAAAAAACAGACTCGTGCGAGTGGGCATGCGCAGGGCGCAGCATCTTGGCTGGCCCAACACTTACACTTTCACAAAGAGTCTCGGCGAATCGATGCTGGCGCGGCGGGGACGCGGTCTTCCGATCGCCATCGTGCGACCTTCGATCGTGGAAAGTTCGGAGCGCTCGCCCTTCACCGGCTGGAACGAGGGCATCAATACTTCCGGGCCGCTTTCTTATTTACTGGGCACGAATTTTCGCCAGCTCCCATCGAACGAACGGAAATGCCTCGATGTGATTCCTGTGGATATGGTGTGCCGCGGGATGACGCTGATCGCCGCGGCAATCGTTGCTCGTCGCCACGCGCGGATGTACCAGCTCGCGACTTCGGCGATCAATCCGGTAAACATGGGACGCAGCATCGAACTGACGGGGCTGGCTCATCGCAAGCATTACCGGACGACACAAAGTATTGATAGCTGGCTGAAGGTGAAATTCGAAACGATACCCGTGTCGAAGCAGCGCTACGAACAGCTCTCCATTCCGCGGCAGAAGGCGGTGGTCTCCGGAATCAATCGCGCCGCAGTGACACTTGGAATGAAGAAGCCGCCGCTCGCAAGAGCAGAGCGCGACCTAATCCGCGCGGAAAAACTGATCGAACTCTACGAGCCGTTCATTCTTCACAACGAGCACGTATTCGAATGCGAGAATGCGCGCCTGCTCTCCGCGGCGCTGCCCGCGGAAGAGCGAGAGCTGTTCGACTTCGCGCCTGAATTGATTGACTGGTGGGATTACTGGATCAACGTGCACATCCCTGCTTTGCGCCGCTGGTGCTATCCGTTGATGGAGGGCCGTCCACTCGAGGCGCGCGAGCCTCGTGCGCTCGATTGGCCCGCCGAACCTTTGCGCGAAGCGGCGCTCTCCAAGGCAGCAGCGCCGTCCGACCCTTTATGGCGATCTTCGTAACCGGTTCGACCGGCTATCTGGGGAGCTATCTTGCCGCGGGACTCTTCACCGGGTACCGCGACACACTGAACCTTCTGGTTCGCGCAAAAAGCGAGCAAGAAGCGCGCGAGCGGCTCTGGACTTCGCTGCAGCTTCATCTCGGATTTCCCGAATTCATAGAGTATGTGAACACTCGCGTGCGAATTTTTCGCGGCGATCTGACGAGCGAGTGTTTTGGTTTGTCCGATGACGAATATCATGCGCTGGTGGACACGACGGATTCGTTGATTCACTGTGCCGCTTCGCTGAACCGCAAATCCGAGAAGCAATGCCTGAACGTGAATCTGCGAGGGACGCTGGAGGTCATTCAGCTCGCGCGGCGAGCGCAGAATCGGCACGGGCTGCGGAGGTATTCGCACGTATCCACGGTAGCGGTCGCGGGGAAAAGGCAGAATGAAGTGGTCACAGAGGACGCCGCGATTGACTGGTCGCGCTCCGATTACGATCCCTACGCGCGCACGAAGAAGTTTTGCGAGCACATGGCGAATCAACTTTTGCCGGATGTGCCAAAGACGATTTTCCGTCCCGCGATCATTCTGGGCGACAGCAAGCGTGCCGACACTTCGCAGTTCGACATGGTGCAGGCATTTCACGTGCTGGCGCAGATGCCTGTTCTTCCGCTGCGCCCCAGCGATAGAATCGACATTGTGCCGGCGGACTATGTGGGCAAAGCGGTTGTGGCGATTCATCAAAAAGAAGCGCCCGCTCATGGCATCTATCATTTGTCTTCGGGAACGGGGTCGCAAACGTACCTTGAATTGACCGATGCCATCGCGCAGGCGGGAGGGACGAGGCGGCCGGTTTTTTCTTCGTGGTTGGGCGGACCTTTTTCGCATACGGTGAACTGGGTTGCGAATCGCGGCGGAGCGGTTGGCCACGGCGCATCGCTGCTGAAAGTTTTCTGGCCGTATCTGGACTGGAACACGGTTTTCGATAATTCACGCGTGGTCGCGGAACTCGGAGAATCGCCGGCCAAGTTTTCGACCTACGCTTACCCGCTCTTGAAGTTCAGCCGCGAAAATAAGTTTCAGTATCCGGCGAAGCCCTGGCCATCCGGTTCGAATGAGCAGAAGATTTCGGTGGCACGGAGCAGCGGCTCATGACGGACTTCTTGCTGGTCGCGTGGGTAAGCGCGCTGATCGAGATCCGGCGATTCGGATGGATGCTGGGCCTCGGCGAGCGCTGGACGCCGGGCGAAAAACTGAAGCTGCTGTTTGCGGGATACAACGGCACGCGCAACACGGGGAGCGATGTGCGCGTGCAGGAGATGCTGCGGCAAATCCGGCATGTCCTGGGGGCCGAGCACGTTGATTTCAGCGTGATGACGCAGAGCTTTGACCGCACAAAAGGATACTTTGAAGGAACCCGGCAGGTGTATCTGCCCGATGTTTATCCGCCGTTTCTGTTCCGCGAGGTGAGGCAGAATCACGGGGTCATCGCCTGCGAAGGCTCGATGTTCAAAAGCAAGTTTGCCAATGCGTTGACGACAATGATGATCGGCTCGCTGGGTTTGGCTTCGGCGGAGAATAAGTTTTCTCTCGCCTACGGCGGAGAAGCGGGCCACATGGACGGCCTGATTCAAAGGATGTGCGCGCGGTACGTGCATGATTCGCTGGTCATAACACGCAATGTGGAATCACAAACACTCTTGAGTTCGCTGGGAATCCCGACGGAGCTGGGCACGGATACGGCCTGGACGTTTGAGCCGCATCCTCCGGAATACGCCCGCAAAGTGCTGCGCGAGGCGGGCTGGGATGAAAAGACGCCGATTCTTGTGCTCTGTCCGATTCATCCATTCGTCTGGCCGGTGAAAGCTTCGATTGCCAAATATCTTGCGCGCGTAACCACCGGCGCATACAAAGACAGCCAGTACCGCACGGTTTACTTTTTCGAATCCGGCGCGGAGATGGACCGGAAATATCGCCACTACATCAACGGTTTCACGAAGGCGATGCAGGCATTTTTACAACGACATCGCGTGTTTCCCATTCTTGTGGCGATGGAGCGTCTGGATGCGGCGGCCTGCCGCGATATCGCGGCGCAAATTCCCGGCACGCCGATTTTTACTTCCGATGAATACGACATGTTCCAGCTTGTTTCGATCCTGCGCGCGTCTACTTATATGGTTTCATCGCGTTATCACGGCATCGTCACCTGCATGCCGAGTCTGGTGGCATCGGCCGGCGTCACCATGGACGAACGCATCCGCAACCTGATGCGCGAGCGCGGACATCAACATCTTTTCCTGACGGTGGATGATCCTGACCTGGAGCCGAAGCTTCTGCAAATCATGGAGACGCTGGTTGCGGATGCCGAATCCGTCCGCGAAGGCATCGGCCGAACGGTGGTGCGCAATCTGAAAGTCATGGCGCGCATGGGGACGTTTCTCGAAGACGCGATGCGCCGGACCTACCCTGATTTCCCGTTGCGTAACGGTGTGCTTACGTGGGAGGACTATCTTCCGCCGCTCAGTAAGAATCTGGTGCAACTCGCTGAGCGCTATGATTCTTCGCCAGCCACACTTGCGGCGGCGCGCTGATTCTTCATGGCCAATTTTCTGGAAAATGTTTTTGCCCAGCTCAAGCGCGCGGATGGCCGCGTTGTTCTGCGCGAAATTCACGGGGAGCAATTCGTCAGCCTGACGGGCAGGGAACTGCTGGAACAAGTACAGCACGTGCGGGCCTATCTGAGGCGCGCGGGGCTTCAGCCGGGAGACCGCTGCGCGCTGTTGGCGGCGAATTCCGCGCGGTGGGCGGCGTTTGATCTGGCGCTGATAGCCGAGGGGGCGATCGTCGTGCCGCTGTATTCGCGCCAGGCGCCGGCTGAGCTTGCCGCGATGATGAAGGATTGCCAACCGCAGTTGCTGTTCGTCAGTGATGCGGCGCTTGGGGAGAGCATTGCCCAGGCTTGGCCAGAGGCTCCTCGCTGCCTTCCATTAGATGAAGTGATGGAGCAGCCTGCTTCACCGCAGCCGCTTCCCGATGTTCCCAACCCGCGGCAGGATTCGGACATCGTCACCATCATTTACACCTCCGGAACGTCAGGCGAGCCAAAAGGTGTTTGCCTCAATGTCGGAAATGTTACGCATATGATTTCCTGCACGACGGAGCGGTTGGATCAATTGATGGGAGAGACGCATGGGCCGGACCGCGTCTTCCACTATCTTCCATTCAATTTTGCGGCTTCCTGGATTGTGCTGCTCACGTATCTCACGCGTGAAAGTATTCTCACGCTCTCCACCGATCTGAACAAGCTTGCCGACGAGATCCGCCTGGCTTCGCCTCATTATTTTCTGAATGTGCCGACGCTGCTGGAACGGGTGCGGCGTGGAGTAGAAGAAGCAATTGCAAAGCGTCCCGCGGTCATCCGCTCGCTCTTCTCGAGGGCCCGCGAAGCGTGGCAGCGGCAGCATGTGGGCCGGGGACGGGCTGCGGATGCCTTTTGGCTTGGCCTCGGGCGAATGCTTATTTTTGGGAAAATCAAAGAACGCTTTGGCCCCAATTTGCGAACATTGATTTGCGGCTCGGCGCCGCTTGCGCCGGAGACGCAGCAATTTTTCCTAATGCTGGGCATTCCGGTGTTGCAAGGATACGGCCTTACGGAGACCACGGGAATTTGCACGCTGGACGATCCGCGCGTGCCGGTCGAGCCCGGGTACGTCGGTACCGTGATTACCGGCATTGAGATGAAGATCGCGGAGAACGAAGAGATCGTTGTGCGTGGACCGCATATTTTTCCAGGCTATTGGAGCCGGCCGGAAGAAACGGCGCGCGTTTTGCAGGATGGCTGGTTTCATACCGGCGATCAGGGTGAAGTAAACGTGCGAGGGAATTGGCGGATCAGCGGGCGCATCAAGAACCTGATCATTCTGAATTCGGGGCACAACATTGCGCCGGAGCCCATCGAGGAGAAAATCGCGCAGCTTCTTCCGGCGGCGCAGCAAGTGGTGATTGTTGGAAATGGACGCGGCTATCTTTGCGCGCTGGTCACGGGGGCAGTCGCCCCTGCGGCTATTCAAGCCGTATTGGATAGAGTGAATCCGGAGCTGCCGCATTACCGCCAGATTCGGAATTTTACGGTGATTCCAGAAGCGTTTACCGTTGAGAATGGGCTGCTCACCGCGAATGGCAAACTTCGGCGCGGCGCTATCGATGCGCGCTATGATTCCGAAATCAAGGCCATGTACGAGGCCAAAGGAGCCCGCGAAAGCGTCAGCGGGCAACACGCATGAAGAGTTTCACGGGCAAAACGCTGCGTTGGGAATGGCGCGACAGCGTAGTTGAGCTGACGCTCGACCATGCGCCAGCCAATGAAATCGGGACGGCGATGCTGGTGGAGCTCGAAAAATTCGTTGGCGCGTTCGAAGTTTTGGCGCCGGAGACCTCGGTTTGCATTATTGCGAGTGCGCGGAATGCCGTTTTTTCGGCGGGCGGGGATTTGCGCGAGCTCTATGCGACTGCTGTAGCGGTTGCTGCGAAGGATCGTCCTGCGGGGGTACGTGCTTTTCTCGAACGCATCCACGCCGTCATGAATGCGATCGATGCGGCGCCATTTGTCACCATCGCCGCCGTTCATGGCGCGTGTCTGGGCGGGGGACTCGAGTTGGCCCTGGCCTGCGACATGATCATCGCGGACAAAATGGCGCGATTTGCATTTCCTGAGCTGCGCTTGGGATTCATTCCCGGCTTCGGGGGCATCCCGCGCTTGAAACGAGATCTTGGGAATGCTTTTGTACGGGATTTGCTTTTTACAGGACGGACGGTCAACGCGACGCGCGCACATGCCGTGGGCCTGGTGGCGCAACTTGCGGGTGAAGGCGAAGCGCTTCGAATCGCGCGATCGACCGCCGCGCAAATCACCAAGTACGACGCGGTGACGCGCGCCGCCGCCAAGAAATTCATCAAGCCCATTCCGCACGATGAGCTGCGCCGCGAGATGGATCTCTTTTGCGAGCTGTTTACTCGCCCCACAGTGATGGAGGCACTCGAGAAATTCGTCGAGTCGAACGACGTGATGCCGTATTTACCGTGAAGGGGATGAATTCAGAGCAAAGCACTTCTCCCGGCGCACCGAACAAAGTCGAGATCTATCCAAGCCGTGGACGGCTCGTGCTCCCGGGGTTTGCTTCACTGTTTTTCGTTTTGCTTGGGTTGTGGCTGGGATTCGGCGGCGAGGCCTCGGGAATTCCCGGGTGGAGGGTTATGGCTGGTTCCCACTTGGGGGTTCCTTTCTTTAGTGCTTGCCTGTGCTATGCCGCGTATCGGTTGATTGCAAGACGGCCTGCGCTGGTCCTGTGCCTGGAGGGGATCGTAGACCAGGGTTCTGCAGTCAGCGCGGGGCTCGTGCGCTGGGAAGAAATCGAGCGGATTTTTGCGGGATCGATACAACAGCAAAGTTTTGTTTCCATCGCGGTCAAGTCTCCCGACGACTTTCTGGCGAGAGTGGGAGGAGTCAAAGCAAAACTGATGCGGATGAATATCGGTCTGGTGGGGGCACCAGTCAACATCCCGGTCGATGCGCTTCCGCTGACTGTGGATGAGGTTCTCCAGACGAATCAAGAGTTCCGAAGCGAGCATCGAGTGTGAACTTCGCGGAGTGAGGCACGCAGCCGGTCGTGTCAGTGTCAGGTAATTTGCGGGGAGTTTCGGATTTGTTCTTGGTCGTCCCGCAGTGATAGATTTAGCTTTCCATGCGCACACTGGAACAAACGACGCAGGAAGTCATCAGCCTTGCGGCCCAGCACTTTCAGCTGGCTGCGGGCACTCTTGCGCCCGAGGACGATTTCTTCAAGAAGCTGGGCATTGACAGCCTGCAGACGCTAGAGATGCTTTCGCGCATCGAAAACTATTTCGGCATTGAGCTGCCGGACTACGAAGTCCAGGGCGTCAGCGACTTCAAGACGCTGGCGGAGCGGATTCAGTCCCGCTTGTAATGCTGGACCTTTCCAAATATCAATCCATCGGCGAAGCGCTGAAGGATTCGCTGGAAGAATTTGCGAATGAAGTGTGTCTGATCGAAGCGGACCGCGAGCGCGAGAAGGAGCGGCTAACGTATCGCGACTTTAAGGAACGAGCGCACCCACTCGCCAAAGCTTTGCAGGAATCCGGATTTTCCGCGGGCGATCGAGCCAGCCTCATCATGACGAATCAATCCAAGTGGCTGATCACGGCTTATTCGATTTTCTTTTCGGGTGGAGTACTCGTTCCGCTGGATTACAAGCTCACTCCCGAAGAGCATTGGCAACTGCTCAAACACTCCGGCGCAAGCGCGCTCATCACGGAGTATCCGATCTGGCGGCAGCTCTGCGCGGCTGCAGGACGTGCGGCGGCGAACGTCCGAACAGTTCTCGTGACGGAAGCTCCGGCGAATGCCGACCTTGCTGGCGCGAGGCGATGGGAAGAGTTTCGCGGAGAGGGCGAGCAGGTGTTCAAGCCGCGCCAACGCAAGGACACGGCTTGCATCGTGTACTCGTCCGGGACAGGAGGCCGGCCGAAGGGCTGCATGATGACGCACGAAAATTATCTGGAACAGTGCGTGGCGCTGACTTCGATCTATCCGTTCTGGCCGGGCGTGCGTTACCTGAGCATCCTGCCGACGAACCACGCGATCGATTTCATGGTTGGTTTTTTCGGGCCGTTTACATGCGGCGCTACAGTCGTACATTTGCGCACATTGCGTCCCGAATACGTGCGCGAGGCGTTCCCGAAATACAAAATTACCTACGTGAGCCTTGTGCCGCTTGTGCTGAAGAATTTGCAGAAAGGTTTGCAGGCGCGTTTTGATGCGTTGCCGGCGGGCAAGCGAAGGATTTTCAATGCACTCCTCGGCATCAACAAGGCTTTGACAAAAGGACGGCCGCGGCCGGGGATCAGCAGGCGATTGCTGAAGCAAGTTCATGAAGCCTTTGGCGGTGAGCTTCGCACCATCATCGTGGGTGGCGCATTCACGGAACCGCAAACGCTGCAATTTTTCTACGATCTCGGAATTCCGGTCGCGAACGGCTATGGGCTCACCGAAGCAGGCACCGCCATTACCGTGAATGATCTAAAGCCCTTTCGTGCCGACACCGTTGGCAAACCGCTGCCGGGGATGGAAGTGCGTATTGTGAATCCCGCACCCGATGGCGTCGGTGAGATTTCTGTGCGCAGCAAAACCGTTATGGCGGGTTACTTGAATGATCCAGAACTCACGGGCGAAGCTATCGTCGGGGGGTGGCTGATGACCGGAGATCTCGGCCGATTCGACGAAGCGGGCCACTTGCAACTGAGCGGCCGCAAGAAAAATATGATTGTCACCGAGGAAGGGAAGAACATTTATCCCGAGGATATTGAGGCCGCGTTCGAAAGCCTTCCGGTGAAAGAATTCTGCGTTTTTGCCGCCAACTACATTTGGCCAAAGCGCTCGATGGTTGGGGAAAAACTTGTGCTCGTGCTCCATCTCGAGCAGGGACAGCAATTCAGCGATCAACTGCGCGCGGATATCAACGCGCGCAACAATCGCCTGCTAAACTACAAGCGCATCCACGGGGTAATCCTTCTGGACGAGGACTTTCCCCGTACGGCTTCCCTGAAGATAAAAAGAAATGTTCTGGCGGAGCGGCTAGCGATTTTGGACAACTCCACTGCGATTCTGCCTTTGTGAAAACGGCGGAAAATATTTTTGTTGAACAGGGGTCAACATACTAAAATCGTTCGAGACGCAATCGAATCGCTTCTTTGCCGTAGTCAACCCCGCCGCCGGTGGCGGCCGCTCGGCGAAGCTTGCCGGACCAGCCCTCGCGCGGCTTCGCGAGAAGGGTTTGAAGATTGACGTTATCGCATCCACTGGCCAAGGACATGCCGTTCAGCTTGCGCGGGAGGCCTACGATCAGGGTTACCGGCGTTTTCTTGCCGTGGGCGGCGACGGCACAGCCCACGAAATTCTCAACGGTGTTTTTGCCGGCCGCGGGCCGGTTCAACGCATCGCGCTCGGATTCCTTCCGCTCGGCACTGGCAATTCTTTCCTGCGTGACTTTTCGAAGGACGGCGCGGAAGCCTCACTGAATGCATTAATCGAGAATCGCAAACGCGCCGTGGACCTGATTCGGCTGACACATTCTGCTGGTGAGATCTATTCTTTCAATCTGTTGAGTGTCGGCTTCACCGCCGACGTCGCGGCGCTGACCAATCGCGTGTTCAAGCCGTTCGGCCACCTTGGTTATCTGCTGGGAGTTTTTGTCCGCGTGGTGCAATTGCGGCGGCGGTCCTTCGCGCTGCGCTGCGACGACGACCAGGAGTGGGATGAGCGGCGCTCTCTGTTTCTGACGTTCAGCAACAGCAAATACACGGGCGGCACAATGCTCATCGCGCCGCACGCGGACGCGACCGACGGGCTCATCGAATTTGTCCGCTGGGGCCCCATCGGAAGGATCGGCTTGTTGCGCAACTTGCCGCGACTCTACGATGGGACGCACATTACCCATCCGCTCGCTTCGCACCGGGCCGTGCGCCACGTCCAGTTCAGCTCGACGACGCCGGTCGACGTCATGATTGACGGAGAAGTTGCCACGGTCGAATGCCGTTCCCTCGATATTCTTCCTGCCGCCGTGGAAATCTATATATGAAACGGGCGTGGCTGGTATTCCGCAGCGCGGCCCTGTGGGTCCTCAGCGGCCTGCATTTTTTCATTGTTGTCCCCGTGCTCGTTTTTCTCGGGATTTTTCTGGATCCACGCAAGCACGATTGGCTGCAACGCGGCCTCTGCCGCCGCATCGCATTTCTGTCGGGCGCGCAGGTCGAGGTTCGCCGTTTGCCGGGATTTGATCCCAACCGGACGTCCTTTTTCATGTCGAATCACGTGAATCTTTTCGATCCTTTTATGCTGTACTGCGCCGTTCCGCAGTTTGTCCGAGGATGGGAGCTGGAATCGCATTTCAAAATTCCGGCTTACGGCTGGTTGATGAAGCGCTTCGGAAATGTGCCCGTTCCAGATGTTCGTCGCCCGTCGGACCTGAAGCGCATGTGGCGCTTGACGCAGGACGCTGTCGACGGCGGCACCAGCCTGATCATTTTTCCCGAAGCCAAGCGCACGCGCGACGGCCATGTGGATCAATTCCAGGACGGCGGTTTCCGCGTCGCGCAACAACTTGGAATTCCCATCGTGCCGGTCAGCCTGGTGGGATCCTTCCATCATCACCGTACAGGTCACTGGATGCTCTGGCCGGCAAGAATCACCGTATACCTGCACGACACCATTGAGACCAAGGGGCTCGCCAAAGAAGATGTCCCCGCGCTGCGCGAGCGAGTTCGTGAAATTATCGCCGCGCCAGTCAAAGAAACGTTGGAACGTGAGCAGGGAATGCCCCAAACAGCCAACAATGCCGCACCGGAGACTATTCCTTGAAGCGGGGGACGGTGAAGTTATGTTGTCCGCTTCGGACAGCGTGAGGATTAGAGCGACAGCTTGATTCCGGGAAGGGTGCGTCCGGCGCGCGTCTCCTGCCAAGTATAAACGATGCGATGGATGACGGTAATTGTGGAAACCACCGCAATCACCCAAAGCGCAGGCCCCATGCGGTTGACTAACCCGCCGATGATCAGGAGCACCAGACGCTCGGGCCGTTCCATGAATCCCACTTTGCACAACGGGATCAGCGATTCGGCGCGCGCGCGCGCGTAACTGACCATGACCGAACCCGCTGTGGCGACTGCAGCGAGCACAACGTACGCCGTACGCCCGCTTACGGAGTAATACACAAGCAAACCCATGTACAAGGCCATGTCCGCGTAGCGGTCCAGCGTGGAATCGTAGAACGCGCCGAACGCGGTGACACGGTTCTGCCTCCGCGCAACCTGGCCATCCAGCATGTCGAGGAAGCCGGCAAATAGAATAATCAGGGCCCCTGTGAAGAAACTACCCACAGCAAAAAAAGCTGCGGCGATGAAATTCACCACCAGCCCGAGGAATGTCAGAACGTTGGGATTGATCCCCGTGGCGGCGACTGCGCCGACAATCCTGTCGAGCAACCACTTGCTCCCGGTTCCGATCATCCCTGTGAACGTAGCCATAGCCTTAGTAGTGTCTCAAAACGCGGCCATTTTCGCGAAAAGTTGAAGCTCCCCCAATTCTGCGGCATCCTACACTAGCGCTGCCGCGCCTCGCAAACAGGGCGATGGGACAACAGGGCGATGGGACAAATTGGCCGCCATGCAGCATTCGAATCGTTCGCATCTGTCATTTCTTCTTGACGGCGCGTCGCCATCAGCCTACAGTCGGCCAGCTTAAGGAAAATTTATCAAAGATGATCAACGAACTTAGCCGTCGCAACTTCCTGTTGCGAGCGGGGACTGGCATCAGCGCCGCGTGGGTGTCGGCAAACTGGCCTGCACTTTTTTCTGCCGCAAGACACGCGCATGAAGCGGCGCAAGCAGCGAAGCCGCCCAAGCTCGAATTTTTCACAGCAGAGCAGGCCATTGAAATCGAGGCCATCTCGGCACGCATCATTCCTGCCGATAGCACGCCGGGGGCGCGCGAGGCCGGGGTGGTATATTTCATCGACCGCGGACTTGCGACCTTCGCCGTCGACGACCAGAAGACTTATCGGGAAGGCCTGCCGGAAATGCAGGCTCGAGTGAACGAACTTTTCCCATCCATCCTGAGATTCTCCGCAGCAACACCGGAACAACAGGATGAAGTTCTGCATTCCTTCGATGAACATGCCACAACGGCGCGGCGGCCATTCCGCGCTCGCCCCGGGGCGCAGAACTTCTTCGAAACATTGCGGCAACATACCATTGCGGGATTCCTGATTGATCCCGAATACGGCGGGAATAATAGCGGAGCAGGTTGGAAGGTGATTGGCCGCGACAACGAACATATGTTTCAGCCGCCGTTTGGCTACTACGATAAAGACTATCCAGGCTGGCAACTGATGCCGAAAGAGGCGGAAAAGAAATGACGGTCGATCAGCCTAAATACAAGACAACGGACGAGGTCGACTTTGTCATTATCGGTTCGGGCGCAGCAGGCGGAATTCTTGCCAAGGAACTTTCCACCAATGGATTTCGCGTTGTTGTTCTAGAGCAGGGCCCGTATCTGACGGAAGCGGATTTCACGCACAACGAAGTTGAAATCCTGGGCCAGGATAAACTCACCAACCACCCGAAGCTGCAGCCGAACACTTTTCGTAAGACACCAGAGGAAAAAGCCAAGCCTCAGCGGGCGTTGGTTTACGGCCGGTGCGTCGGAGGGACCAGCGTTCACTTCACCGCGAATTTCTGGCGTTTCCATGAAATCGATTTTATTGAGCGCAGCAAGATTGGCCCTATCGCGGGGACCGGCTTCACGGATTGGCCGATTACCTATGCGGAGCTCGAGCCGTACTACACGAAAGTGGAATGGGAAATTGGCGTATCTGGCCTCGCCGGCGCCAGCCCTTTTGATCCACCGCGTTCGAAACCTTATCCCATGCCCCCTTTGCCAGTGAAATCTTCCGGCGTAATTTTTGAACGCGCAGCGCGGAAGATGGGCTGGCATCCGTTCCCCGCGCCGATGGCGATCCTTTCGCAGGCGCGGCCTGGACGCAGCGCCTGCATCAATTGTGGTTTTTGCCTCGCGTTCGGCTGCGAAGTGGGCGCCAAATCCAGCTCGCTTGCTTCCGCCATTCGAATGGCGGAGAAAACTGGCCGTTGCGAGATTCGCCCCAATTCGTACGTACATCGCATCGAGACGGATGCTAACGGCAGGGCAGTCGGCGCGGTCTACTTCGACGAGAAGCGCAACACGCATCTGCAGAAGGCCAAGGCGGTCGTCGTTTGCGCCAACGGGGCGGAGACTCCGCGGTTGTTGTTGCTTTCTGCCAACAAACAATTCCCCAACGGCCTCGCGAATTCCAGCGGCATCGTCGGCAAGTACCTCATGCTCAATAGTGGCGGCGTGGTTACGGGTCAATTCGAGCATCCGCTGAACGACTACAAAGGCTATGCCGTCAGCCGCGTGCTCCATGATTTCTACGAACTCGACCCCCAGAAAGTTGGCTTCTACGGCGGCGGGGGATTGGACGCGCGTTTCGACTTCACGCCTATCGGTTTCGCTTTCGGTGGTCTGCCTCCCGACACGCCACGCTGGGGCAAGGAGTTCAAGGCCGCGCTGGCGTCGGATTTCACCCGCACCATGGAGATTTTCTGCCATGGCACGTCGTTGCCACTTGAAAACAACAGCTTCTCGCTCGACCCAGAGTTAAAGGACGCATGGGGTTTGCCGGCACTACGCTTGACTTACAAGGACCATCCGGACGATCTCAAGCTCGGGAATTGGATGTTCCTGCGCGCCCATGAATTGTTTGAGGCTGCCGGAGCGCAAAAGAAATGGGGCTTTCCGGCGCAGGAGCAGCAGTTCGCCGTGCACCTGCTCGGCACGTGCCGGATGGGGAATGATCCGAAGACTTCGGTGATCAATTCCGATCACTGCACCCATGACGTTAAGAATCTTTTTCTGTGTGATGGCAGCAGCCTGGTTACCTCCGGGCGCGGCCAGCCCACCATGACCATTGAAGCGCTTGCCTTCCGCGCCGCGGACCGCATTACCGCGCTGGCGAAGCGCGGCGAGATCAGCAGCTGATCTCGTTTCCGGTCTGCGATCGATCCTTAATCCTTTTGTGACCATGTACCTGTGGACGATTCCAAGTTCGCGCCGCCGCCTCCTCCGGCCGCAACGAAGCCATCCACACCCTGAAGCCTTGCCAAACGATTCGCAGTGCCATCCACGATTCGCGGCGTTCCAGCATTGGCATCGCCCGGCTCTGGAACTGAATGCGGTGACAAATTTTCGATTGCACAACTCCCGGATATCCAAGAGACTCGGAGCCGCATTTTCAGAGTGATGGAGGGTTCATGATCCGGTTGCGAGGCGTGCTTACGTTGATGGCGATGTGCATTTCGGTTTCTGCGCTGGCACAATCTCCGCAATCCGTCGTCGCGCAAGCAACTGCGCCAGCTCCTGCCGCCGCGAACCTTTCGGCGGCTCTCCCCTCCGTCGCTCCTCACCAGCTTGAAAAAGCGGACCTCGAAGCATTTTTCGACGGCATCATTCCGTTGCAATTGGAGCGCAGTGACGTGGCCGGAGCGACTGTGCTAGTGATGAAAGATGGAAAAGAGCTGCTAAGGAAGAGCTACGGCTTCGCCGATGTCACGAAGAAAAAGCCGGTTGATTCGGAGACCACCATGTTCCGCCTGGCTTCCATTTCCAAGCTGTTCACATGGATTTCGGTCATGCAGCTTATGGAGCAAGGCAAGCTCGATCTCGATGCCGACGTGAACACCTATCTCGATTTTCAGATCGCTCCAGCTTTCGGCAAACCCATCACGCTGCGAAATCTGATGACCCATACCGGCGGCTTCGAGGAGGAGGTGCGCGACATTCTTCTCACCGACCCCAAGAAGGCCATTCCACTGCGGCAGTACTTGATCGAAAACCAGCCGCATCGGATCTTTCCGCCGGGCGAAGTGCCCGCTTATTCGAACTACGGGGTTGGGCTCGGCGGCTACATCGTGCAGCGCGCGAGCGGGGAGCCGTTTGAGCAGTACGTTGCGGAACATATTTTTCAGCCGCTTGGGATGAAACATTCGAGTTTTGATCAGCCGCTGGCGGAAGGACTTTCCCCGTTCGCGTCCGATGGATATAGGAGCGATACGGAAAAGCCGGCAGTCGGATTTGAGATTTTTAGCCCTGCCCCGGCCGGCGGAGTCTCGTCAACCGCGTCGGATATGGGCCGGTTCGCCCTGGCCCTCCTGAATGGCGGCGAACTGGAAGGCCGCCGTATTCTGAAACCGGAAACCTTAGAAGCCATGTGGACGAAGCAGTTCGTGGCTTCCCCAGCTCTGCCTCCGATGTGCATGGGCTTCTATCAGACCTGGGGCAATGGGCTGCATTTCATCGGGCACGATGGAGACCTCATCGCTTTTCACAGCATGTTTCTGATCGAACCCAAAGAGAATCTGGTCCTGTTCATTTCTTACAATTCCGCAGGCTCGGCGAACAAGACGCGCGCGGAGATCGTAACCTCATTCGCGGATCGCTATTATCCCTCTTCGCAGAAACCCGATTTTCAGACTATTCCTCTCGAAGAACTGAAAGCCATCGAGGGCGCTTATGAGGCCACGCGCCGCGCCCAGACTACCAAGCTGAGTTTGGGAAACCTCATCGGCCAGAGTGATGCCAAGGTGGACAAGGACGGCGTCCTTAAGGTGGATGACTTCAAGGACCTGCGCGGACACGTCCGGAAATGGAAACCCATCGGCAAGGATTTGTGGCAGGACGAGAACGATCAAAGGCTGATGTTCACCATTCGCGACAGCTCGGGAAAAATCGCGCGTATTGCAGTGAACTTCCCGGGTGTGCAGTTCGAACGCGTTTCGTGGTATGAAAACAGCAACTGGATTTTACCGGTTTTGATCTGCAGCCTCGCGATTCTGGGGATGGTGGTTGCGGCTTCCTTGCTCCGCCTGGGCCGGCGGATCTTCTTGTCGAAGCGCACGCGTCTGAAAGAACAACCCGGCACGCTGCGGCTGACCGCGGGTCCGCGGCTATCGGCTTTTGCGTGGATCATTCTGGTCGTCGGAACCGCCATCCTGATGGCTCGGCTGGACAGCGAGACGATGCTTCCGACTCGCGCCCTCGATAAATACTTTGTGCTGATGAATCTGGTGACCGGAGCAGCGATTTTTCTGAGCATCTTCGCCATCCTCGCCGGATGGCGCATCTGGCTCCGCTCCGAGCTCCGCACCATTTCCAAAGTCAAATTCTCTCTCGTTGCAGCCGCTTGCCTTTTTCTTACGTGGTTCTCCGTCCACTGGCACCTGATCGGCCCCGCCCACCGGTTCTAGAAAAGCACCAACCAGGGTATCAAAGGGCATCGCATGTCCGAACGGCAAGCCATCGGTGCGCAGCCATCATGGCGATGACTTCATCTTTGAGCAGGGATTAGGAATGCTCCTGCTAAGCTTCGGTCCAACGTGGCGAGGATTGCGCCCTCGGCTTTGGCGAGTCGCACAAGATGACCATCGGTTGTTTGTTTCGCGGTTTTGACCCAAGCGGGAAGATGCGAGACATCCTGATCGTCCGTGATAAATGTAAATTTCAAGGAATTTCCCGTCTTAAGGCGGAGCAGCAGGGTGCGTGCATGGGCTACGGTGAATCCGTAATGCGGTGCCTGTGCGAGGACCCGGACGAAGACAAGTTCTGTAATCGAGCAAGTTGCCAATTCCAGAGCACCTTTTGAGGCCCGAGTGCGCACCCAGGCCGCAACTCGCTCGTGGAATTCATGCTGGAGGAAACCCAACGCCACGAGAGCATTGACGTCAAGGAGATACTTCATGGGAAGTCGGACAGAATGTCGTTGACCTGTTTGCTGCTCAAGATGGGAGCGTCTCGAAATAAAACTTCAAATCAGCCGGCGCGAAACACCGACGCTGACGCCGGCCCGTCTGCGGCAACTGGAACAAAGTTACTTTGATCTTCTGCCTTTCACTCCTGCCGAAATCGGCTGTCTGGCGCTTCCCGAAATTCTTGCCGAAAAAATCCGCGCCTGTCATCAGCGCAACAAGGCGCGCGATATTTATGACCTTGGAATGTTTGCAACAAGGCCACTCGATCAGCCGCGCATCCGCAGGCTCGTGGTGCTTAAGCTCTGGCAGGCTCGGGATACCTTCGACCCCGCTCACCTGATGGAAAAATTTGAGCGTGGCGCAGAGTTCGATTGGGACGACCTGCGCGACCTCGTGGGGCGCGATGCGAGGATTGACCGCGCTAGAATTTGTGCCGACTGCGTCAGAGGCTTCCGCTTTCTCTCAGACCTGACGCCGGAAGAGCGGACGCTGGCCGGTGACCCGCATCAGCGGGAACAGGCGCTGCACGATAGATTGGCGGCGGTTCGTTGAAAGAGAAATAGTCCAGGACCGTTACTTGATCAACGGCTGGTTTATGGGCAGCCACCTCAATCAAGCCACCTGGGATCTGGGGTGAGTGCAGCCAGTTCGATTCCGGGGACCGGATCGCACCACGCGTGCGTTCGCTTTCAGCCTGCCACTGGCGGCTTGATTGTCGGGCAAATCTTACAGAGCTCTTGAGAAGTCCCGAAGTTGAAGCCACGCTCGCATATAAAGAGTCTCCGTCGCTGTGGAAGTGGCCATGAAAATATATTGCGATACCGACACTTTGCTGAACAACATTCGACGTCATGAGGAACAGCCAGGTGTGCGCCGCGAGCTAGATGCTCTCACGGAGCTTCTGGACCGCTATGTGTTGGGACAGCTAACGCTTTATCGCTCGAGGGTTACCACATTAAAGTTAATCACCAAAATCAGGCTTCCTGCATCCGCAAGCGGCGTCACAAGCTAGTAGGGGTGTCGCAGGAGGAGTTTGCCGGCCTCTGCGGACTCGACCGGACTTACGTTGGCGGGATCGAACGCGCCGAGCGCAACCTCGCACTGGTCAACATCGAGAAGCTTGCTAGGGCCCTTAAAATCTCGCTCTCCGACTTATTTCGATCAGTCTGAGCTTTAAAATCCTGTCATAGGTTGTATCAAATGGGCGGCGAATCTGCCCCTCGTAAGTGCTTATTCTAGAGTCCCTACCTCTCGGAGGGCATGCCGTACCAAAGGATTTGTTTTGATACTGAACACCGCTAGCTGCGAACCGGAAAGTCGGGAGTTCGACTCTCTCCGGCGGAATCTCGCCTTTCCGGTTCAAGTTTGGGCGGCCCGTATGCAGCCATCACTTTCTGATGAAGTAACTCGCGCCACCTCTGGGTGGCGGTTTTTGAAAGCGAGACAAGATGTGCTCTCAACGTTTCATCCTTCAAAATGCACGCAATGTCCTTCGCCGCCGTCGCTAGCTCTAATCGCCTTAGCGGGAGAGCAAGCCTGCTGTCGCCCCAGGAAGCAGCGAGTGCTCGCGCCTTTTGCTTGTAATAGTCGCCTTCGTAAATACATACCGCAGGGACCCCTTGGCTCAGAGCGTAGGTACAAAAATGGTGCGATACCCCGATCGCGCCAAAGGCCTTTTCGAGGATTCCCTTTACCAGGGGAGCCGTAAGGCCGCTTCCGTGCATCACTGAGATGGGCGCCGAGGACGCGCCTGCAATCTTCTGGCCGGATACAACGTCGCTGTCCCAACCGGTGAGTTGAATCGGCACGACCAGAACAGGCATTCCCAAAAAAGTCGCGAGATTATCTACAAGCGACCCGAATGTTTGAAAGCAACTCGGATCTTTCAATGCGTACGAGGTAAATCGTAAATTCAGTGCGAGGAATTGATTCGCTCTCAGACCATGTTGTTCGAGCAACTCACGAACGCTCGAATCATCCGCTGGAGGGAGTCCGAGTGAATCAACACCCATGAAAGCAAAAGACCCTTGGTCCAGATGCGCGTTTGAACAGAAGGTCAAGGATTCGCCCATATCTCGCACACCTACAAAATTGGCCTTTCGCAACGCCCTTCCCAAGGCCTTGCGAAGCAGCCGCGACCTGAACGGCCCGAGTTGCTGGCCGGTGAGAACAATAGGTTTGCGCTGCTCGGCAAAGGCATGTATCAAGCAGCACTTTTTAAAGAGCTCGCGGGGAAACGTATCCGTCAGATTACCTCCGCCTGCGATATGCAACGCATCGAACTGCTGGCAGAACTGCGCGAGTTTCCTGATCGTGGTTTGAGCGGTGTCTTCAAGGTAAAGCGAGAGTGACCCGGCGCGAAGCAAACGACCCAAGCCGCTCATCGTAAGTAAGGAAGCAGTGCCCAGTCCGAAGTCCGAGTCATGCCGAAAAAACGGTACTTGTGAAAGCGCCCCTGCTGCGAATGGCCAGACCGTGTAGGGGGCCTGCCTGATGACTCCGGGAACATCCCAAATTGCCGTCCTAACGCTCAGCGGAACGATTGAATGAATCCTTGCTCTAGGCAGAAGGTCCCGGAGCTGAAGGACCACTCCTTCCGCCATCGAAAGGTCTCCGAGGTTCCCGCTGGGGCTCAAACCGAAATGCTGAATTCATTCACTTTTACGTGTGGCGCGTCATACGTCAACCAGGCCTCACGAGTGGGGGTATGATGTTCGCGCGAAACTTGAATCGCCGTTTTGCCTCCTTTGTCATGCCATGGGAGCGCGAGTCTCGCCCCGCGCAGTAGGAGATAACAGATGAGAATCCACACAATCGCAACGGCACTCGCGCTGACAGCCTGCACGGTCGGCTTCGGACAACAGG